>ERZ1370068.8099-contig-6979_pt1 | contig 53573 bp, 62 predicted proteins | sample MGYA00561227_ERZ1370068 | MGnify/ENA primary metagenome ERZ1370068 (study PRJEB38410, sample SAMEA6850437) | metagenome | study: Metagenomic assessment of the ecological functions of the soil: analysis of the soil microbiota associated with the... | reverse complement strand
AGAAGGACCGGATCACCGGCTACCTGAGCACGCCGAAGGCTGCGGACGCGGCAGCCTCCGCGAAGTAGGTGGCGCCGGCGCGCGCCGCTGCTGGTCGGCCGTGGCGCTCGCCGGGCTCGCCGCGGCCTCACGCCGCCGCGGCGCCGACCGTGCCGTCTTCTCGGCCGAGACCTCGCTCGTCAACGTGGCCGTCACCGTCGAGGACGCGCAGGGGCGGCCCATCGACGGCCTGACCGCCCGCGACTTCGTGGTGACCGAGGACGGCCGCCGCCAGAAGATCGACGATGTGCGCCCGCATGGGGAAGGGCGGCAACCCGTCCACCTCCCTCGACGTGGCGCTGCTCGTCGACACGAGCGACAGCATGCTGGAGACGCTGCGGCGCTCGCAGGACGTGGCCGTCCGCTTCCTGACCAGCCTGCCCAACGCGCAGGAGATCATCGTCGTCTTCTTCGACCAGGCCCAGCGCCTCGAGCACTTCGACCGGGAGCATCCGGAGGCGCTCTTCGAGCGGGTGCGGACGCTGCCCGAGGGCGGCAACACACGCGGTGCGCGACGCGATCGCCTTCAGCCTGCGCGCGCTATCGAGAGTCGAACGGCCGATCGGCGCTCGTGCTGCTCACGGACGGGATCGACACGGTGAGCGCCACCGAGCCGGCGGCGCTCGACCAGGCCGTCCAGTCGCACGCGGTCACGATCTACCCGGTGGCCTACCCGGCGTCGCCGGGCGCGACGACGGGCCCGGACCCGCAGGCAGGCCCTGAAGGAGCTCGAGCCGGCTGGCCCAGGCTCAGCGGCGGGCGGCTCTTCAAGCTGCCGAACGAGGCGGCGCTGCCCGGCGTGCTCGACGAGATCGTGGCCGACCTGCGCTCGCAGTACGTCCTCGGCTTCACGCCCGACGCCTCGGGCGCGCCCGGCCGGCTGCGGAAGATCTCGCGTGAAGGTGCCCGGCCATGGGAAGGTCGTGGTGCGGCACCGGGTGGGCTACCGGCTGGAGAACTGGGAGGGAACGCCCGGCCGGGCATTCCGCCCGTGCCTCACACGGTACCGTTCAGCCAGCGCCGGGCCTCGAGTGGTGAGAGACCCAGGACCGCGCTGACGCGGGCCGGTCGGCTCGGCCCACGATCGCGGCGACTGGTCGGCGGCCCGCACTGCGTTCCAAGCGTCACTGCAGCGGGGAGAGGCTCCGGAGGCGCTCGAGAGGCCTGGGCCTCGCCGCGTGGTGGCTGGACCTGGCCGAGCGTCGTGTTCGACGTGCGCGAGCGCGCGTATCGCATCTATCGCGAGCGCGACGATCAGCCCTGGGCGCGGCGCGGATGGCGGTCTGGCTCGCCTGGGACACGCGCGGCGTTCCGCGGCGAAGCAGGCTGTCGCCAACGGCTGGCTGCAGCGGGCGCGTCGGCTCCTGGAGGGTCGTCCGGAGTCAGCCGGAGCACGCCTGGCTCGCCGCTGCGGAGCGGCGTCTTCGCGCTGCTCGACGACGGAGACCCGGAGGCGGCGGAGCCATTCGCCGTCCGAGGCCGTACGCATCGGACAGGCGCTCGGGCGCGGTGGACCACGAGATGGTCGGCCGGGCGCTGCACGGCTTCGCGTGCGCGTGACCGCCGGCAGCGTCTGCGGACGGTCTGCAGGAGCTGGACGAGGTCAACGCGCGCGGTCCTCGCCGGCGAGATGACGCGACCGCGTGCTGATCGGGCTCGCCGGCTGCTATCTGATCGCGCGCCTGCGAGCGCATCCGCGACTACGAGCGCGCGGTGCAGTGGTGCGATCGCCTCAAGGAACGTCTGTCGCGAAGTGGGGGCTGCGGCCGCTGTTCGCGGTGTGCCGCACGCAATACGCGTCGGTCTGCATGTGGCGCGGCGCCTGGGACGAGGCCGAACGCGAGCTGACCGCCGCCAGCCGACGAGTCTCGCGGCCTGCCGGCCGGCGCATGACGGCGGCGAGGGACTCGTGCGGCTCGGCAGAGCTGCGCCGGCGTCAGGGCACGGCTCGACGAGGCCGTGCGTCGCTCTTCGAGCGCAGCGGATGCCCATCCGCTCGCCTCGCTGGGACGCGCCAGCGTCGCTGTTCGATCGCGGCGACGTCGCGACGCCGCGGCGGATCTCGCCGAGCGCCACCTCCGCCGGCTGCCCGGCGAACAACCGGACGGAGCGCGCGGCCGCCCTCGAGCTGCTGGTCCGCGCCCGCCTGGAGCAAGGGTCGCATGCGGACGGACGCGAGGCTCGTGCGGTCGCCGAGCTCGCACGCGATCGCGAACGACGCACGGGACCGGACCGCTGCGCGCGCTCGCGCCCGCCTCAGCCGGCGCGGACTGCTGGATGGCGGCGCGATCGCGCGCGATCCGACACTCCGCCCGGAAGCGTCTGGAGGACGCCGTCGACCTGTTCAGGGAGAGCGCCGCGCCCGTTCGAGACGGGTCGCGCGCGACTGAGAGCTTCGCGCGTGGCGATGGACGCGCTCGGGCGTCCTGCGCTCCCGCCGTCGAGGAGGCCAGGCGCGCCATCGAGGACCTGACGCCTCCCCGGCGCCACGCCTGGAGCTGGACCGCCCGCGCGCGCTCGCTACGCTGAAGCGGCCGGCTCCGAGCCACGGCTGACCGCCCGGGGCCGCAGACAGGGAATGCGCCTGACGCCTCAGGGAGAGTCAGAGATCCTCCCGGCTGATCTCTCCGGCCGGCCTCAGCAACCAGGCGATCGCGGACCGGCTCTTCATCAGCGGGCACATACCGCTCCACCGCCACGTCGCCGATACGTCCCTCGCCAAGCTCGACGCCGCCTCCCGGTCGGCGCCGCCGTCGCCCAGGCCGGGCGGCTCGGCCTGGGGCTCCGGGATGGCCCGCCTCGGGCCATTTCGAGCCCTCGCCGCGAACGACCCGAACCGGCGAAGCGGATCGCCGCCCGAAGCGTCTGCTGATCTCCTCGCGTCGGGGACTCGTCGTCCCGTTATCGGCGAGAGGAGAGGTCATGGAAGTCGCCGCTGAGGCTCATGTGTGCGTGCTGGCGCATCCCGACGACGAGTCGCTGGGAACGGGCGGCGCGCTGGCGAAGTGCTGCGGCCGAGGGCGTGGCGACCTATCTGGTGACGGCGACCCGGGGCGAGCGCGGCCGGTTCGGCGACAGCAGCGGAGTCGCCCGGCCCGGACATCGTCGGCAAGGCGCGCGAGGCGCGAGCTGCTGGCGGCGGCGCAGGAGCTGGGCCTCAGAGAAGTCCGGCTTCCTCGACTATCCGGACGGCGCGCTCGATCGGGTCGACGCGGCGGAAGCGATCGGGAAAATCGCCGGACACCTTCGCCGGGTCAGACCCCAGGTCGTCGATCACGTTCGGCCCGGACGGCGCCTATGGCCATCCCGATCACATCGCCATCAGCCAGCTGACCACCGCGGCGATCGTGTGCGCGGCGGATCCGTCGTTCGGTCCCGGCCGGCGATCGGCGAGCCTGCACCGCGTGTCCAAGCTGTATTTCATCGCGTGGAGCCCGCAGAAATGGGCCGCGTATCAGGCGGCGCTGCGAAAGCTCGTGTTCACGGTGGACGGCGCGGGAGCGGCAGGCGGTGCCGTGGCCTGACTGGGCGATCACCACCGTCATCGACACGAGCCGGGTCTGGCCGGCCGTGTGGCGGGCCGTGTCGTGTCACGAGACCGCAGATGACGATCTACAGAAAACTCGAGGAGCTGTCCGAGGAGCACCAGCGCTCGCTGTGGGGCACTCAGGAGTTCTACCGCGTCTTCAGCAGCGTCAACGGCGGTCGCGCGCAGGAATCAGATTTGTTCGAGGGGTTGCGATGAACATTGCGCCGGAGCTCGAAGCGCTCAGACAGCGGCAGGCGCCGCTCGACATGCCGTCCGGCGAGTTCCGGCGAGATCGGCCATCGCCTCGTCGATCAGATCGCCGATCGACTGGCGACGCTGCCGGACGGACCGGTGACGCCCGGACGAATCGCCGGCGGACGTCCGGCAGGGCGCTCGGGGCGGAGCAGACGCTGCCGCCGGCGGCGCCGACGCCGGCCGGCTGGTGAGCGACGCGACCGGACCTGCTGTTCGACCACTCGCTGTTCAACGGGCACCCGCGCTTCTTCGGCTACATCACCTCGAGCCCCGCGCCGATCGGGATGTTCGGCGACTTCCTGGCGGCCGCGCTCAACCAGAACGTCGGGGCGTGGCGGCTGGCGCCGCTCGCGACCGAGATCGAAGGCGCAGGCCGTGCGGTGGATCGCCGAGCTGATCGGGTTTCCCGCCGGCTGCGGCGGGCTGCTGGTCAGCGGCGGCAACATGGCGAACCTCGTCTGCTTCGCTCGCCGCCCGCGCGGCCAGGGCCTCGTGGGACGTGCGCAAGGAGGGGCTGTCGCGCGGACGGCGGTCGCTTGCTGGTCTACGCGTCGACGGAAACGCACACGCTGGATCCAGAAGGCCGCCGATCTGTTCGGGCTCGGCACCGACGCCATCCGCTGGATTGCCACCGACGACGAGCAGCGGATGGACGTCGTCGGCGCTGCGCCGCCAGATCGAGGAGGATCTCCGGCTCGGCCATCAACCGTTTCTCGTCGTCGGCACCGCCGGCTCGGTCAGCACCGGCGTCGTCGATCCGCTGCCGGAGATCGCCGCGATCTGCCGTGAGCATGAGTTGTGGTTTCACGTCGACGGCGCCTACGGCGCGCTGGCGGCGCAGGCGCCGGGATCGCCGGCGAGCCTGCGCGCGCTGAGCGAGGCCGATTCGGTCGCGGTCGATCCGCACAAGTGGCTCTACGCGCCGCTCGAAGCCGGCTGCGTGCTCGTGCGCGATGCCGCGACGCTGCGCGACGCCTTCTCGTATCACCCGGCCTACTACCACTTCGACGATCAGGTCGTGAACTACTTCGACTACGGCCCGCAGAATTCGCGCGGCTTCCGGGCGCTGAAAGTGTGGCTGGCGCTCCGGCAGGTCGGGGCGCGCCGGCTATCTGAAGATGATCGGGGACGACATGCTGCTCGCGAGGCATCTCCATCAGCTGCGTGGCGCAGCATCCCGAGTTCGAGGCGACGACGCCAGAGCCTCAGCATCACGACGTTTCGCTACGTGCCGCCGGACCTGCAGGCCGCAGCTCGGATCCGAGACGGTCGGAGAGCTATCTCGACCAGCTGAATCAGACACCTGCTGACGGCGGTGGAGAAGAGCGGCGAAGCGTTTCTGTCCAACGCGCTCGTCGGCGGCAGGTTCGTGTTGCGGGCCTGCATCGTGAACTTCCACACCGTCGCTCGGCGATATCGAAGCCCTGCCGCCGCTATTGTCGCGGCTGGGCAAGGAGGCCGACGCCTCCTCAGGGCAACGGCGCTGCCCGGCGACCGCCGCTAGCGGCGCCTTCTCGACGTAGCCCAGCCTCTCGGCGCAGCGCTTGTTGCCTTCGGCCAGGGCGAAGTCGAGCGCGGTCTTGCCTCCGGACTTGAGATCGGCTGCGCGCCTGGAGCGCAACAGCTCGTCGGTCGCGAGCTCGTTGCCCTTCTCGGCGGCGATCATCAAAGGTGTCTTCCCGTTCGGTCCGGCGCGGCGGTTCACGGCGGCGCCGGCGCGCACGAGGTCACGGATCGCCGGCACCGATCCCGAGGAGGGTGGCGCGGCGGCGTGCATGAGAGCCGTCCAGCCGTCGCGGTCCGCGACATCGGGCGCAGCACCGAGCCGCAGCAGGGAAGCCACGGCCTTGTCGTGGCCGCCGGCCGCCGCCTTCATGAGAGCGGTCTGGCCGCTGCGGTCGACCTGGTCGGGATCGAGGCCCGCCTCCGAGCAAGCGCCTCCGCGACCAGCCACTGGCCGCGGGCGGCGGCGGCGCTGCAGGTCGGCTCGTTCTCCCACGCGGAGAACCCGAGCGGCGCTTTCGCCTCCATCAGCGTTCGCGCGACGTCGACGTGCTCTTCCTGCGCCGCGAGCTGCAGCGCCCGCCCGCCGATCTCGGGCTTGCGGACGCGCGGCGCCCGCCTCGATCAGCGCGCGCACGAGCGCGTGGCGGCCGCGCTCGGCGGCGAGGCTGAGCGCGCTCGTCTCCTTCGCCAGCGCGTCCAGGCTCGACTGCCTGGGCGACCGGATGATGGCGCGCGCCGCGGCCAGCGTGCCTTCCTTGGCCGCGAACATGAGGGCCGTCCAGCCGTCCTTGTCCGCGAGGTTCACGTCCGCGCCCGCGGCGACGAGGTCGAGCGCGGGCATCGCCTCCTTCCGTCGTCGCGGCCTCCATCAGGGCCGTCCGGCCGTCCTGATCGCGAGCGTCCAGGTCCGCCCCGACTCGATCAGCGCGCGGACGACGGCCAGCTGTCCGCCGCGCACGGCATTCAGGAGAGCCGTGCGCTGAGCGCCGTCACGCGCGTTCACGTCCGCGCCGGCCTCGAGCTGCGCGCGGACCTGGCCGACGTCGCCCTGCTTCGCGGCGGCGAAGAGGGCGTCCTGGGCCTTCTTGATCGCCTTCTGGCGCGCCTGCTCGGGGTGTCGTCGGCGATGAGGGCTGCCGGCGACGAGCAGGCGCGGGGCGGCCGCGACGACGCACGATGCCACTGGGGACCGGCCGATGCTCGTCCGCACGGCGGAGAATGATAACGCAAGCCCGGCCCGGATGATCCGCTCCGAGCCCTCTCGGGTACACTTGTCGCCGTCTTGCAGGAGCCGCGAGCCGACCTTCGGGGACGGGCGCTATCATCGTCCGGCGCGAGCTCGGCCGCGGCACGATGGGCGTCGTGTACGAGGCCGAGGACCCGGCGCTCGCCCGTACGGTCGCGGTCAAGACCATCGACCTCGCGTTCGCCGCCGGCGCGAGGCGGCGCGCACGAGCTTCGAGCGGCAGTTCTTCACGGAGGCGCGGGTGGCGCGCGCGGCTCTCGCATCCGGGGATCGTCGTCTGCCACGACGTCGGCAAGGACGCGGCGAGCGGAAGGCTCTTCATCGTCTTCGAGCACCTGAAGGGGCGGACGCTCGCCGACCGCGCGCGGCGGAAGGGTCCGATGGCGTGGCGCGACGCCCTGGGGTCGTGGTGCAGGTGGCCCGGGCGATCCACCACGCGCACGAGCACGGCGTCGTCCACCGGGACCTGAAGCCGGCGAACATCATGCTGCCTCGATCCGGGCACGAGCGGAGCGTCGGCCGCAGCGCCGCGGCGACGGTCAAGATCATGGACTTCGGGGTCGCCCGTCTCGGAGTCGCTCGGCGCGCGCCTCACCAAGACGGGGCAGTCCTTCGGCTCGCCGCTCTACATGTCGCCGGAGCAGGCGCTCGGCCAGCCCAGCAGCGCGCGCTCGGACATCTTCTCGCTGGGCTCGGTCCTCTGCACGCTGCTCCTGGGCCGGCCCTGGTTCGAGGCGCCCAGCCTTCCTCGAGATCGTGCACCGCGTGGTCCATGACGACCCGCCGCGTCTGTCGAAGCCTGCGCCCCGGCGTGCCGGCGTCCCTCGACCCCGTGGTGGCCAAGGCGCTCGCCAAGCGCGAGGACGATCGCTACGCCACGGCCGCCGACATGGCGGACGACCTCGAGGACGTCCTGGCCGGACGAGCCGCGAGACATGCTCGCGCCCGCGTCCTCCCGCGCGCCGGTCCGGCGAGGACGCGCTCCTGGCCGGTCTGGCCCCGCGGCGAGGCCACCCGCGCGGGCTGCCGACGCACGACCCGTTGGCCTCGCTGCTCGACGAGTCGCCGGTGGCCGCGCGCGGTGTCCAGGGCCGGGCGATCCCCGGCGCACGCCGCGTCGACGACGCCGATCGCCGGAGCCAGCGACCTTCGTCGCGACGAGTTCGCCACGGCGCTGGCTCGTGTACCGCGGCGCTGTTCGGGCTCGCGGTGCTCGCCGTCGGCGCGTTCGTCTTCTCGCGCCGGTCTCGCGCGCCCGAGCCAGCGCCTCCGTCGAGCGTTCCCGTGATGGCGTCCGAGGCTCCCGCGCTCGTCGCGCAGAGCGCAGCCCGTGCTCCGACCTCCACGACCCTGGTGCCGATCGAACCCACCACCCTCACGCCCGCACCACGGTTCCGCCGCGCCGCGCCCACGGCCGCCCTGCAGCCGCGCCTGCATTCCGGCTGCCGGCGGACCCTCGGTTCGGGCGGTCCGACCGACGGCCCAGGCCGCGCCCACTTCCGTACCGGTGATCGAATCGCCGTCGGTGAGCGCGCCCGCTGCGGGCGGAGCCCGCTGCGCTGCCGGAGAGCGCGCCCTGCCGGGAGCCGGATCAGCTGAGCGTCGTGCATCCGTTCGAGGACGGCCGCCTGATCGTCTGGATCGACGGCGTGCTCGTCCACGAGGCCAAGCTCCAGGCGCTGAATTCCAGGAGGATCGTGGCCTTCAAGGTCCGCGAGGGCCGCGCGGAGCAGATCCTGGACGTCACACCGGGCCAGCACGAGGTGCGCGTGGAGCTGACATGGAGCCAGGGCCGCAGCACGCGCACGAAGGTGGTGGACGTCGCCGAGGGTGCGACCGGCCTGCTGGAGGCGAGGGTGAGCCGCATGACCAAGGACCTGAACCTGGCCTGGAGTCGCCTCGCGAAGGACTGACGGGACGCCGAACGGTCCGGCCGTGGAACGACGCGGGCGACCTCCTTCGGGTCGCTCCGCGCCCGTCAGGCGAGTACGGAGCGCCAGCGGCTACCGGCGCGCGAACGCCCGGCACGGACTCTGGGCGAGCAGGTCGTACCGATCCAGGTTCATCACCTTGTTCCAGGCCGCCACGAAGTCGCGTACGAACTTCTCCTTCGCGTCGTCGCTGGCGTAGACCTCGGCCAGCGCACGGAGCTGGGAGTGGGCGCCGAAGACGAGGTCGGCGGCGGTCGCGGTCCACCTGGCCTTGCCGCTGGCACGATCGCTTCCTTCGTAGACGTTCGCGGCCGAAGCCGACGGCCTCCACGCCGTGCCGGCGTCGAGCAGGTTCACGAAGAAGTCGTTCGTCAGCGTCCCGGGCCGGTCGGTGAACACGCCGTGCTTCGACTGCCCGTGGTTCGCGTCCAGGGCACGCATGCCGCCGACGAGAGCCGTCATCTGCGGGCGCCGTCGAGCTTCAGCAGGTTGGCGCGATCCAGCAGGCGCGTCTCCGGCGACAGGGGATCTCCCGTGCCCGGATGTAGTTGCGGAACCCGTCGCCGGCCGGCTCGAGCACCTCGAAGGTGTTCACGTCGGTCTGCGCCTGCAGTCGCGTCCGTGCGGCCGGGCGCGAACGGGACGGTGACGTCGTGGCCCGCCTTCTTCGCGGCCGCTTCCTCGACGGCGGCGCATCCGCCGAGCACGATCAGGTCGGCCAGCGAGACCCTTCTTGCCGCCGGACGCCGACTTGTTGAAGTCCTGCTGGACCTGTTCGAGCGCGTTCAGCACCTTCACGAGCCGGGCCGGCTCGTTGGACTCCCAGTCCTTCTGCGGCGCGAGACGGATGCGCGCTCCGTTGGCGCCGCCGCGCTTGTCCGGTTCCGCGGAAGCTGGCGGCGGCTTTCCAGGCGGTGGAAACGAGCTCCGGGATGGAGAGACCCGTAGTCGAGGAGCTTGCGCTTGAGGGCCGCGATGTCCTTCTCGCCGACCAGCGGGTGATCGACCGCCGGGACGGGGTCCTGCCACAGCTGCGGCGCCGGGATCCACGGCCCCAGGTAGCGCGGGCGCGGGCCCATGTCGCGGTGGAGCAGCTTGAACCAGGCCCGCGCGAACGCGTCGGCGAGCTGGTCCGGGTTCTCGTGGAGCGCTTCGCGATCGGCGCGTAGATCGGGTCCACCTTCAGCGAGAGGTCCGTGGTCAGCATCATCGGCGCGTGCCGCTTCTTGGGATCGTGCGCATCCGGCACGGTGCCCTGCGCCTCGGGGTTCTTCGGCTTCCACTGCTTCGGCGCCGGCGGGGCTCTCCGTCAGCTCCCACTCGTACTTGAAGAGGTTCTCCGAGGAACCCGTTGTCCCACTTCGTCGGGTTGCTGGTCCACGCGCCCTCGAGGCCGCTCGTGATCGTGTCGGCGCCCTTGCCGGTGCCGTGCTCGTTCTTCCAGCCGAGGCCCTGGTGCCTCGATGCCCGCGGCCTCCGGCTCCGGGCCGACGTGCTCGACCGGGGCCGCGCCGTGCGTCTTGCCGAACGAGTGGCCGCCGACGATGAGCGCCGACCGTCTCCTCGTCGTTCATGGCCATGCGGGCGAACGTCTCGCGGATGTCCGCGGGCGGCCTTGAGCGGATCAGGGTTCCCGTTCGGCCCTTCGGGGTTGACGTAGATGAGGCCCATCTGCACGGCGCCGAGGGGCTTGGCAAGCTCGCGTTCGCCGCTGTAGCGCTCGTCGCCCAGCCAGGTGCCCTCGGGACCCCAGAAGAGGTCCTCGGGCTCCCAGACGTCGGGCCGGCCGAAGCCGAAGCCGAACGTCTTGAACCCCATCGAATCCATGGCCACGTTGCCGGCGAGGACCAGCAGGTCCGCCCACGAGATCTTCTGGCCGTACTTCTTCTTGAGCGGCCAGAGCAGCCGGCGCGCCTTGTCGAGGTTCCGCGTTGTCGGGCCAGCTGTTGAGGGGCGCGAAGCGCTGCTGGCCTTCGCCGCCACCGCCGCGGCCGTCCGCGATGCGATACGTCCCGGCGGCATGCCAGGTCATGCGGATGAAGAGCGGACCGTAGTGGCCGTAGTCGGCCGGCCACCAGTCCTGCGACTTCGTCATCAGCTCGACGAGGTCCCGCTTCAGGGCCTCGACATCGAGGGACTTGAACGCCTCTCCGTAGTTGAAGTCCTCCTCCATCGGGTTGGAGAGGTGCGAGTGATGATGGAGCACCGACAGGTCGAGCTGGTTCGGCCACCAGTCGTTGTTCGTCCTCGGCCGGCTCTGCTTGGGAGTCGGGGAGGGGATGACGGGGTTCTCGCTCTCGCTACGTTCGGTCTTGTCCTTGTCGGCCATGCGACGCTTCTCCTCTTTCGGGTGGACCTGCCGCTCGGCGTTACCTCTCCATGTTAGTCAGCCCTGAGCGGCCGTTCGCCCATGCGGCACCATTCTGGTTGAAGGCAGACTGAACGGTCCAACCACTTATATTCGTTATAATGATCGAGTGAATCGATTGAGCCGGAGCGCGGGCCGATGACGGCCCTCCGACCCTGCGCCAGCTCGCCTACCTGGTCGAGCTGGCCGGGCGCCTGAGCTTCCGGGCCGCCGCCGAGGCGCAGTTCATGACCCAGTCGACGCTCTCCGCCGGGATCAAGGAGCTGGAGGGCTGCTGGACGTGCAGCTCGTCGAGCGCGACACGCGCCACGTGCGGCTCACGACGGCGGGCGAGGACGTGGTCGCGCGCGGGCGCGAGCTGCTGGCGGCGGCCACGGACCTGGCGGAGAACGCCCGCTCCGCCACCCGCCCGTTGTCGGGCCCCTGCACCTCGGCGCCATCCCGACCATCGCGCCCTTCCTGCTGCCCGACGTGCTTCCGGCCCTGCGCCGCGCGTACCCCGAGCTGAGGCTGCACCTGCGCGAGGACCTCACGAACCGGCTGATCGAGCGGCTTCTGGCGGGCCGGCTCGACGTCGCGCTGATCGCCCTGCCCTTCGATACGGGCGACCTGTACGTGCGCGAGCTGTTCCAAGACGAGTTCGCGTTCGTGGCCCGCGAAGCCGATCCCGAGGTCCGCGAGAAGAGCGTCGCGCTCCGCAGCATCGACCCCGGACGGATGGTCCTGCTGGAAGAAGGACACTGCCTGAGCGACCACATCATCGCCGCCTGCGGTCCCCGTCACGGCCGTGCGGAGTCGCGGGTCGAGGCCACGAGCCTGACCACGCTCATCCAGATGGTCGAAGGCGGCCTGGGCGTGACGCTGCTGCCCGGGATCACGCTCGAGGCCGGCATTCTCAAGGGCACCCGGCTCGTCGTGCGCTCCATCTCGCCCACGGCGCCCTCGCGCACGCTGGCCCTGGTGGCCCGCCGCACCTCCCGCGCCGCCGCGACGCCGATCTCCTCGCGGAGTTCCTCATCGAGCACCGCAGCCGCAGGAGTCGGGCCCGCCCCGACGCGGCGCGGCGTCACGGGAAGCGAGAGACAGCCCGGCGCCGCGGGAAGGGGTAGAGGCCGCGCGAATTTCATCGAGAACCTGCCCCGGCACTTCGTCGTAGGAGACACCATGGAGGGAGCGATGACGGAGCGACCCAGGTCGGACAGGCATCGCATCGGGCCGGACGACCCCCGCTACGCCGACCTGGTGGGCCGCGGATTCAACAAGCGATTCTCCGGCCGGCCCGACTACGTGCGCGTGGTGGACTCCACCGGGCAGGTGGTGGACGCGTCAGGAGGCGGTCCGCGACGGCCTGCGCGTGGCCGTCCGCAGCGGCGGGCACTGCCTCGAGGGCTTCGTCGCGGATCCGGCCGTGCGCGTGCTCATCGATACCGTCACCCGATGACCGGCGTCGCCTTCGACCCCGAGAGGAACGCGTTCGTGGTCGAGGCCGGCACCACGCTCGGCGAGGCGTACCGCAAGCTGTTCCTGGGCTGGGGCGTCACGATTCCCGCGGGGAGACTCCTCACCTCGGAATGGGGGCACGTCCTGGGCGGCGCGTTCGGGTTCCTGTGCCGCGAGCATGGGCTCGCGGCGGACCATCTCTACGCGGTCGAGGTGGTGTTCGTGGACGAGACGGGCACCGCGCGCAGCGTGGTCGCGACGCGGGAGGCGTCCGATCCGAACCGGGACCTGTGGTGGGCGCACACCGGCGGTGGCGGCGGCAACTTCGGCATCGTCACGCGCTACTGGTTCCGTTCGCTGGAGTCTCGCGGCTCGGAGCCGTCCGGTCTGCTGCCGAAGGCGCCACCTCGGTCCTGACCTTCCGGGCGGCGTGGGACTGGAAGGACGTCGACGAGGCGGCATTCACGAGGCTCGTGCGCAACTACGGATCCTGGTGCGAGCGCCACCAGGATGCGGCGTCGCCCCAGGCCAGGCTCTTCAACATCCTCTTCCTGCAGCGGCGCCAGCGAGGCCAGATCGAGATGAAGGGGCTGTCGACCGCGGCGGGAGGAAGCCGAGCGGCTGATCGACGAGCACCTGGCCGACGTCACTGATGGCACCGGGTTGGCCGTGACTCGCCGCCTCGAGAGGACTTCCTGGCTGCGCTTCCGCCCTCGATCCCTTCCTGAGCTGTTCGGGCCGGTGGCGGGGCGCGCTCTTCAAGGGCAAGGACGCGTTCCTGCGCCGGGGCTTCACCGAGTGCCAGCTCGCCGTGGCCTTCGACTACCTGACGCGCACGGACCACGACATCGCGGGTGGCATGCTGGGCATGGCGACGTACGGAGGCCAGGGTCAGCGTACGGTGGCGCCCGACGCGACGGCTTCAGCCCAGCGGAGCGCAGTCCTGTCGACGTCCTGCGGCGTCGGGTGGGGAGACCCGGGTGAAGAGGCCCGGAGCCTCGCCTGGGTTCGCGCCTTCTACCGTGCCCTGTTCGCGGAGACGGGCGGCGTCCCCGTGCCCGGGGATGCCTGCGACGGCGCCATGATCAACCACCCGGACGTCGATCTCGCCGATCCCGAATGGAACACGTCCGGCGTGCCCTGGTCCACGCTGTACTACAAGGAAGGCTACGCGCGCCTGCAGCGGGTGAAGGCCCGCTGGGATCCTCGCAACGTGTTCCGGCACGCCCTGTCCATCCGGCTCCCGTGAACGGCCGTTGCGCGAGCGGACCAGCCGCGGTCAGCCTTCGTTTTCACGCGCCGGCGGGTTGCTGCCACTGAGGTAGCGAACCGGCGTCGTCGAGAAGCGGGAGGGTCTCAACCTGAAGCTCGGCAGCGGAAACCTGGCTCTGGAAGGCGCGCAGAAGGGCCTCCGCATGCTGGCGCGGCAGGGGATGCCCGCCTGCTTCGGTGCCGTCCTTGTTCCTCCAGCGGATGACCGCCAGCGGCGCTCCGCCGCTCGGCCGGGCCCCGGTCCGCTGCCTGGCGATCACTCGGCACGGCGCTCGTATCGAGCCCGTTGATGCCCCGCCCTGAAGTCCATTCCAAAACTCTGGTGCGCCCTCGCGGCGGCGCGCGAGTGGAGATTGAGAAAGGGTTGAGCCGCCGCCTTCACGAGCGGCCGAGGCGGCTCAACCGGCTCGGATCGGCCTGGAAGAAGACGCGCTGGATCCTTGCCGTCGGCCACGGCCAGCAGCGACGGCGGCGAACGGCTGATCGTCCCGATGGAAGACCAGGGCCGGCTGCCCATTGAGCTCGCGCCGCTCGACGGCGAGCTGCCGCGCGCGCGCGGTGGCGGCGACGAATGCGGCGACGTTGGCCGCGCCCTCGAGCGGACGGCGGAGGTTGCGGATGCCCTCGACCGCGCGGCCCTCCGCGCCGCCATCGGTGATCAGGACGGCGTCCGCCGCGAGCAGGTCCGTTCAGGGCCTCGACGTCGCCCGCGGACGCCGCGCGCAGGAAGGCGTCCAGCAGGCGCTGATGCTCCTCGCGCGAGGCGGTGACCAGCCGGCGTCCCGGCGGAGACCCGCTGACGTCCGCGCTCGAGAAGCTTCCGGCAGGCGGCCGGGCTGCGCGAGACCAGCTCGCGCGATCTCCTCGTGGGAGAAGTCGAACACGTCATGAAGCAGCAGCACGGCGCGCTCGGCGGGAGTCAGCCGCTCCAGCGACGACCAGGATGGCCATGGAGAGCTGCTCCAGGTCTTCCAGGCGCGACATCCCTCCTCTCCTCGAGGTCGACCGGCTCCGGCAGCCGATCGCCGCGGCTCTCCTCGCGGCGCGCCCGCGCCGAGTCCGAGGTCGTTCAGGCAGAGTCGCGTCACCACCGGTCACCAGGAACGCCTTGGGCGACTCGACGTCGACCTCGCGGCGGTGCCAGCGCAGCCACGCTTCCTGCACCATGTCCTGCGCGCGCCCGACGTCTCCCAGCATGCGATAGGCGAGCGCGACCAGCGCAGGCCGGTGGGAGCTCGAAGGAGGCCACGGTCCTCCTCCCCACGCTGGCGCGCCCTCCGGCCGTCGGACGTCAACGCGCCAGGCCGAGCGACGTCGTGCACGTACGTTCGTCTCTCCACGGCGTCCAGCGCGAAGGCCGCGACCGCACGGAAGGACATCGAGAGGCCGCCGGCCGGCAGCGCGCCGCGTTCGGCACGGTACTGCATCGTCGGAGCGGTCGACCAGGCGCGGCGGTCTCGCGATCGTCCAGTCGAGCGACGTCGCGCGCACGATGTCCTCCGCCGCGTCCGAGGTCGCGCATCGATGTGCCGCGAGCAGCCGGCGGAAGAACGGCGAATCGCAGTCCCTTCTCGGGGAACAGGATCGCGACCGAGACCGAGGACCAGCCGCTTCACCCCGGCTCGCGTCATCCGCCGCCACCGTGCTGGCGGCGCAGTCCTGGACGAGCGTATGGGGCCGGAACGCGCCGGGGGCGGACGCCGAGAGCCGACAGCACGACGTCGTGCCCAGGCAGGGCGGTCGCCAGCTCGTCGACGCTGTGGGGATCTCCCGTACCACCTCCAGCCGACGGGTCCCGCCGGGCGACCTTCTGCGGCGAACGAACGAACGCCGTCACCTGATGTTCCCTGGCGAGCGCCAGAGTCGACCGAGCTGCGCGCCCGTCATGTCCGTTGGCACCGAGAGACGAAGAGCCAGCATGATCCAGCCTCCTACTGGAAGGACCGGACGCTCACGCCGCGTGTGACCGGGAAACACCCTCTGCAGGCCGCGGCGGAATCCATCGCGCCATGTCGAGTACGTCGGCTGCCAGCCCAGCAGCCGCTTCGCCTTGGCGTTGGACGAGCCGCGCTGCTCCGTCATCATCCGCACGGCGACGTCGCCGGCCAGGAGCCGGCCGAGCCACACGGGCAGCCGGAAGGGCGGCTTCGCCCCGATCGCCCGCGCCAGCTCCGGGAGCCAGACCGACACCTCGGCCGGTTCGTCGTCGACGATGTTGGCAGGGCCCGGCGGTCCCGCCTCGATCGCGAGCCGGGTGGCTTCCGCGATGTCGGCGACATGGCTGAACGACCAGATGCCCGCCCCGCCGCCGATGATCGGGAGCCTGCGCTTGCGCACGGCCTCCAGGAGGAAGCCGCCCGGCTCCACCGACGTGCCGGGTCCGTAGAAGGCGCCGTAGCGCAGGACGATGCCGCCGAGATCGGTCGCGCCGAGGACCGGACGCCTCCAGCGTTCGGATCGCGCTCCAGCGTCTGCACCGTGCTGGGTGCCGGGTGCGCGTCCAGCGGGTCCTCCTCCGTCTTCACCCGGCCGCCCTCGCGCGCGTTGGGCCAGCCGGTGAAGCTCTGCGGCGACGAACCGCCTGGCCCCTGCGGCGCGGGCGGCGGCCAGGAGGTGATCCGTCCCCTCCGTCCGCAGCCGGTTGCTGGCCGCCATGGCCGCGTCGACGTTCCTGACGCTCGTGACGCTCGCGAGTGCCGTCATCTGGTGTACCACCACGTCCGGACGAGCGGCAACCACCGCTCGCAGCACGGCGGCCCTGTCGAGGGCGTCGAGCACGGCAGGCACGGCGCCCGCGGCCTCGGAGAGCCGCCGTCTTCTTCGCGCTCGCGCGTGGTCGCGACGACCTGGTGTCCGGCCCTCACCAGCACCGGGACGAGCTGCTTGCCGACGGCTCCCGTGCCACCCGCGATGAAGATCCTCACTGGAACGTCCTCTGGAGCCACGCCTCGAACGTGGGCCCCGCCAGAGGGCATCGGGACCGGGCAGCAGCGCTCCGTTCGCGTAGAGGGTCGCGATCGGATCGGACGGGTCGTTCGCTTCCTCGATTCGCAGCGTGTCGCCGCGACGGGCGACGAGGCGCCTGGCCGCGTCGGCGAGGCGCTCCGTCCTGCGGGCCGGCGATCTCGAGGATCGGCGCGTCCGGCGATCCCGGTCCACGCAGCGACCCGGTGACGGCGAGCTCGGCGAGCGCCTCGGCCACTGTCCTGGCGGCGACGGCTGCGTGCGCATCTTCGGCACCACGCTCAAGTCGCCCTGCCGGCCCCATTCGACGAGCTGTCCGACGAACTCGTGGAACTGCGCGGCGCGGAGGATGCGCACCGGGACGGGGCCCGACCGCATCGCGTTCTCGTGGACGATCTTCGCCGCCTGGTAACCGGAGGTGAACCGGTCGATCCCGATGATCGAGACCACGATGATCCGCTTCACGCCGGCGCGCGCGCCCTCTTGCTGGATGTTCCGGGTGGCGTTCGTGAAGAACTCCGTCTCCCACGCCTGGTCCGGGAAGCCCCGGTCGCCGCGTCGATGACGGACGCAACACCCGTGAGCGCGCCCGCCAGGCCCTGCCCGGTGACGACGTCCACGCCGTGCGATCGCGAGATCGCGACGACATCGTGTCCACCCTCCTTCAGCACGTCGACGGCATGCCGACCGACCCTGCCCGTGGCTCCCGCGACTGCGATCTTCATGGCCTGTCCTCGCTCGCCCCCGTCATCCACCACACAGGACGAAACGGCGACGGACCCCGTGACGAGGCCCCTGGGGTGTCACAATCGAGGGGTCTTCTTCGTCTCGTGTCGTGATGGCCCGACACCTCGCCGTTCCCGCCGCCACTCCGGAATCGGAGGTCTCCGCCTACCGGCCCCTGGCGTTCGCCATCGCTCTATCGGATGGTCGGCAGCGTCGCGGAGACCGAGGACATCGTCCAGGAGGCCTTCCTGCGCCTGCATCGGGCGCGCCAGGAAGGCGTCGTGGTCGAGCCGCCCAAGGCGTACCTCGCTGCTCTCACGACCCGTCTGGCCATCGACCACCTGCGCTCCGCCCGGGTCCGCCGCGAGTCCTACGTCGGACCCCTGGCTGCCGGAGCCCGTCGTCCAGGAAGGGGAGCCCGCGATGGACCGCCAGATCGAGGCGGCCGAGTCGGTGTCGATGGCGTTCATGCTGATGCTGGAGGCGCTGTCGCCGGTCGAGCGCGCCGTGTTCCTCCTCCGCGAGGTGTTCGAGTACACGTACGAGGAGGTCGGGCAGATCGTGGAGAAGAGCGAGGAGAACTGCCGCCAGATCTTCGCGCTGGCGAAGCGCCACATCGACGCCGGCCGGCGGCGCTTCGAGGCCTCGCCCGAGAAGCGCGACGAGATCGCCCGGCAGTTCTTCGCCGCCTCGGAGCGCGGAGACCTCGACGGCCTCGTGCGTCTGCTGGCCGCCGACGCCGCCTTCTACGGCGGACGGCGGCGGCAAGGCGGCCGCGTTCCCGCGTCCGGTGAAGGGAGCGGACCGCGTGGCGCGACTGCTGGCGGGGCTTTTGCCAAGTTCGACACGATAGGCATCCGGTTCGTACGCGCCTTTGGTGAACGGCCAGCCGGGCGCGAAGTTCGTCGACGCGAGCGGCCGGGTGGTCGCGGTGTGTCTCCGAAACCGCCGACGGCCAGGTCCAGTGCGTGCGGTCCGTCGTGAACCCGGAGAAGCTCGGACACCTCGGGCCCGTCTCCGACCTCCTGACCGGGCTGCTCCCGCGGCGGCGGGACGAGGTCTCGTAGCGTCGCGAACGAAGCAGCGGTCGGGCCGGAATAGGGAGAGGCTCGCCCGGCGTTGTCGAGCTTGGAGGGTTCTACTGAGCAAGCTCGATGCGCGGCGCTGGTCGCCCTATCTGGTTGCGGCACTCCTGCTGGGCGCGCCGATGGCGCTCTCGCGCTTCGCGAAAGGCGACGCGGTTCGTGACGCGCCGGAGTTCCCGACGCTCGAGCCCTCACGCTGGGTGGGCGAGCCGGTCGCGATGCGGTCCCTTCGCGGCAAGGTCGTCCTGCTGGACGTCTGGACCTTCGGCTGAATCAACTGCGTCCGCACCGCTCCCTGGGTCAGGGAGGTCGCCACTCGATACGCGGGCCGTGGGCTGCAGGCGGTCGGGGTCCACACGCCGGAGTTCGATCACGAGCACGACCGCGAGGCGGTCGCCGAGCACGTGCGGAGCCACGGCCTGACGTTTCCGCAGCTGCTCGACAACGATTACGCCTACTGGAACGCGCTGGAGAACGAGTACTGGCCCGCCATCTACCTCGTCGATCGCTGCGGGCGCATCCGTGAGCGTGCGATCGGCGAGGTGCACGAGAGTGACGCGAGCGGGCGTCGCCTGGAGACGCGTATCGAGGCTCTGCTCGCAGAGCCGCCCTGCGAGCGCCGGTAGCGCGCTACCAGCGCAGCGGCTTCCCGTCGCGGAAGAAGCCGCCCGTAGGTCCGTCGTCCGGAATCGTCACCGCCCACAGGATGCTGGCGGCGCCGTCCTCCACCGGCCGGCCGCCGGAGCCGCCCATGTCCGTCGCCACCCAACCCGGGCAGACGGAGTTCACGAGCACGCCGGTCCCGTGGAGCTCCGCGGCCAGGATGCGGGTGAGCGCGTTGAGCGCCGCCTTGGACGTCGCGTAGGCGGGCGTGCCGGCGCCCATGGACGCGAGCGATCCCGCCTCGGACGAGACGTTGACGATGCGGCCCCACTTCGCGGCCTTCATGAGCGGTGCGACGGCCTGGGCCATCCGCCACGCGCCGAACAGGTTCGTCTCGAACGCCTCGCGGACGATGCGCCAGTCGGCGTCGCACACGCCCTGCCACGTGTCGTAGTGCACGCCCGCGTTGTTGACGAGCACGTCGATGCGCTCGAAGCGCCGCTGCGCCTCGCGCACCGCCTTCTCGGGGCGCATCGGGATCGGCGAGCGTCCAGGGCGATCACGTGCACGTCCCCCGACAGCTCGCGCGCGCGGCCGCTTCGCCCTTCGCCAGGTCCCGCGATCCGAGCAGGACCGTGTGGCGGCGTGCCGCGAGCTGGCGACACACCTCCAGGCCCAGCCCCGATTGGCTCCGGTGACGAGCGCGACGCGCGAAGTCATTCGTTCCTCACACACGGACCGTCAGCGCCCGGGTGCCCCCTTCTGCTCCCGCGAGGCTCGGCCGCGACGGCGTGCGGCCCCCAGCGGAACCAGCCACTTCAGGCGGCCCGACGGAACCAGCGGCTCCATCGCCACCGAGAGCTCCTTGCTTCTGCGCCTGCGAGAGCGACGCGGCGCCCGAGGCCAGCGCCTTGACCTTCGCACGATACGCTTCCAGGTACCGGGCCTGCGCCTCGAACAGCTCCGTGCCGCCGGGGTCGCCGTGCCCGGGGTAGATGCGCGCCCCGCGGGCGATCTGCCGGGAGACGCGCGCGAGGTTGGCGAGCCATGCGCCCGAGTGGCCGTCGCTTCAGGTAGGCGTGGACTCCGCTCATCACCAGGTCGCCCACGAAGAGGATCGGCTGCTTGCCCTCCACCGTCCAGTACGAGCCGCTGTGCGACTCGCCCGAACCCAGGTCGTGGACGGTGAAGGTGGCGCCGCCCAGGACCACGCGCTCGCCGTCCTTCACGGTCCGCGTGGGGAAGGTCCTCTTGAGCGGCCATTCGTCCTTGAAGGTGGGCCGCCACTGCGCCTCCTTCTCCGCGTCGTGCTCGCGGATCACCCGGTCCACGCCGGCGGTGGCCAGGATCGGCACCGACGCGCCCGGCGACCAGCTCGGTCGCGCCGTTGTAGTGGTCCGGATGGCCGTGCGTCAGGATCACGGCCAGCAGCGGCTTGCCGAGGCCGTCAGCTGCGCCCGCAGCGCGCTTTGCTGTCGGAGACCGTCAGCGTGGAATCGACCGCGACCACGCCCGCCGGCAGCTCGACCAGGTAGGCGTTGGACGAAGATGCCTCCTCGCCGGCGGCGTATCGATGCACGACCGAGCTCGGATCGCCCCGGCACTCGCGAACGCTCCCCGACCCCAGCAGCCCGGCCGCCAGGCCCAGGACCGCGAACGGAAGCCGGCTTCTGATGATTCGCGTCGTCTCCTGGATTAAGATACAGACCAGTCCGTCTCTGTCGACAATATAGAGACAGATCTGTATCGTGTCAACGGCGATGAAGAAACCCTCGTCCGCCCGGGACCGCCTGCTGGAGGTGGCGGGAGCTCTGTTCCACCGCCACGGCTTCCAGGCCGTCGGCATCGACCGCATCCTGGCCGAGTCCGGAGTGGCCAAGATGACGCCTATCGCCACTTCGCGTCGAAGGACGAGCTGATCGCCGCCTACCTGGAGCGCGCGGACGGGCAAAGTTCTGGTCCTGGGCCGAGGCCGCCCTGGCCACCGCGAAGACGCCGGATGGCGCGGCTGCGGGCGCTCTTCGACGCGGTCGAGCGGCTGGCGACCAGCCCCGAGTGCCTGGGCTGCGTGTTCCAGCGCGCGGCGCTCGCCTTCCCGATCGCCGGCATCCCGGCCACCGGCGCGCGATCCAGCAGAAGCGTGGGCTGCGCGCCAGGCTGGCGGCCATCGCGGGCGAGGGCCGGCTGCGCGCGCCCGAGGAGCCTTCGCGGACCAGCTGCTGCTGCTGATGGACGGGGCGTGGGCCGCCGCGGCGCATGTTCGGGCCGGAGGACACGCCCGCTGTGCGCGTGAAGGCCGCGGCCCAGGCGCTGATCGAGGCGCCATCGTCCCGCCGCGAGACGGAGAGCCAGGCGCTAGGGCCGACGGTCGCGTCCGGTGGCGGCTTTCGATCGCCCGCGGCGCGACGGATAATGCGGACCCGGGGCCTGGAGAGGCGCATGCCCAGACTCACACGCCGGGAGTTCGTCGCCAGCGCGGCGGCGGCCATGGGGGCGACGTTCGCATGGGGCGCGCCGCGTCCGCAACGGTCGCGCACGCGGTGGGTCGAGCGGCGCGACCTCGTTCGCCGCAGGGCGTCGCGTCCGGCGATCCCGGCCCGGACAGCGTCCTGCTGTGGACGCGCGTCGTCGTGCCGCGGGTGACGCCGCGGCCGATCGCCCTCACCGTCGAGGTGGCCGAGGACGCAGGCGTTCGAGCGCGTGGTCGCGACCGCGAAGACGCGCGCGCTGGCCGCGGCCGATCACACCTGCCGCGTGCTCGTCGGCGGCCTGCAGCCCGCGCGCGACGTACTGGTATCGCTTCATCGACGCGCGACGGCGACGGCAGCCGGATCGGACGCACGCGCACGGCGCCGCGCCGACGGACGACCCGCGCCCGTGCAGCTTCACGTTCGTGAGCTGCCAGAACGTCTGCGAGGGCGCGCAGAACGCGTACCGCCGGATGATCTTCGAGGACGAGCGCGCGCGCCCCGAGGACCAGCTCGCGTTCGTGCTGCACCTCGGCGACTTCGTCTACGAGGTCGTGCGACTACCCGGAGGACCGGCCCGAGCGGCCAGCCGCTACGACCGCCGCCTGCGCGACGTCGTGCGCTACCCCGACGGCGAGAAGGTCGCCGAGCTTCCACGTCGCCGCCGACGCTCGCGCGACTACCGCGCGCTCTACCGCGCGTACCTCCAGGACCCGGACCTGCAGGACGCGCGCGCGCGCTGGCCGTTCGTGTCCGATGTGGGACAACCACGAGTTCTCGTGGCTGGGCTGGCAGTCGTTCCAGCTGCTTCTGACGGCAAGGTGCGGCCGGCGCAGACGCGCAAGGTGGCCGCCAGCCAGGCCTGGTTCGAGTACCAGCCGGCGCGCGTGCGCAAGGCGGGCGGCGCGTCGCTCGAGCGCTTCGAGGCGCCGGCGGTGAAGGACGCGCCGATCAGAGCGCTTCGACGACGCAGGGCCTCGGCCAGGAGCCCAACAACCTGCGCGCGGTCGGCAGCCTCGTCGCGCTATCGCACGCCTGCGCTGGGGCCGGCATCCTGGACCTGCTGATCACCGACCAGCACATCGTACCGCGTCCGAGGAGCCCGACGCGCGAGCGCGGCGACGAAGCTCTCGCGAGCGACGACTTCCCGGAGCTGTTGCCGGAAGAGGCGATGCGAGGTCTCTCGACGCCGGCCGCGCGTACGCGGGCGGCCAGCCGCCGCGACGCGATCCGCTTCGGCGACGCGCAGCGTCCCGAACTTCCGGCAAGGCCGAGCCGCCGCAGACGCATCCTCGGCGCCGAGCAGAAGGCCTGGTTCCTGGAGCGGCTGCGCGGCTCGTCGCGCGACCTGGAAGGTCTGGGGCAACTCCGCTCGGCACGCTCGACTGGCGCGCGGATCCGCAGAACCTGCCGGCCGGCGTCGGCCAAGCCGTGGCCGGGCGCCGGCTACGCGTGCTTCGGCGGCGGCGGCGACTCGGCGACCGCGTACAGCCGAGCGCGGCGAGATCTACGACGCCGTGCGCGACGGCCGGCATCACCGGCTTCGTGACCGTCTCGGGCGACCGGCACAGCTTCTGGGCCGGCCTGTCCGCGAAGCGCGCTGCCGCCCGCGCCGTTCGAGCCGGTCGGCGTCGCCTTCATCACCGGCTCGCTGTCCGCGGCCCCGGCCTCGTGCGAGGCGCTTCGAGCACCGCTTCCCGAAGGACCACCCGCTGCGCGCGCTCTACGTCGGCCGACGTCGACGGGCAAGCCGCAGCCCGCCGTGAACCTGCTGCTGCACCACGGCGTGCGCGTCGTGCCTCGAGTACCAGCGGACGGGCGACCTCAGCGCGCGCGCGCGCGCGTCCAACCCCGACCTCGCGCCGCACCTGTCGCTTCGTGGACATGGGCGGCCACGGCTACGCGACGCTGCGCGTCGGCGGCGGACGCGGTCGAGTGCGAGTTCGTCTGCATCCCGCGGCCGCTCGAGCGCAGCGAGGGCGCGGACGGCGGGCCTCTGCGCTATCGGGTCGCGCACCGGGTGCCGCTGTGGGGCAGCAGCGGCGAGCGCCCGCGCCTCGAGCAACGGGTGATCGAGGGCGATCCGGAGACCGCTCTCTAGTGTTCCGTCACAGAAGTGAGGTGTCGCACCGAGAGCGCTGAGGCGCCCTGATCGCGAGGACGAGGAGCCCGAATATCGAATATTCGGGCGACGAGCAACAGGAGCGGGGATGCATCGGCGCTCGAATGCAAGCCTGACTTCTGGGATCTGGGAACACTACCGGGACGGCGGGACCGCGTCGTTCATCCAGCCGCGGCGCAGCTCGGACTCGGGCGCTGCCACAGAGTACGGCTTGATGTCGAGCACGGGGGTGCCGTCCAGCATGTCCACGCCCTTGACGCGCAGGCGCGGCCCGTCGCGCCCCAGCAGGCGCTACGACGGTGAGTGCGATCGGGCTGGGCCGGCGCGGCGAAGCGCGTCGCGGACTACCCCGTGCGGCCGCGTGTCCAGGGGCGGTGCACGCCCACGAGGTCGTACCCCGTCGAGGCGGTCGAACACCCACAGCACGTAGAGAGTGCGAGAAGCCCTCGATGTCCCGCAGGCCGGGCTCGAAGTCGGCCTCGACCTTGATCACGCCCTCGGCCGCGTGCTCGGCACCCGGTCCCTTCGGGATCTGCGCCGTCTCGGTGTACGGACTGGAGATGGTCCTGATGGTGCGCATGACGATGCCTCTCACGGTCGGAAAGCCAGTCCGAGGCCAAGGTGGTAGAAGTGCCCCGAGTCGCCCGGGTTGATCAGCAACCCCACCTCGGGCCGGAGGGCCCAGCGCCTGCAGCCGGCCCAGGCCCAGCCCCAGGTTGAACGCCACCATGTCGTCGCCGCCGTTCGGAGCTGAGCGGGGATCAGCGTGCTTCGCGGACGCGTTCACCTCGATGTACCGATGGGCCGTCACGGTGAACAGCAGCGTGGGATGGACGGCCCACGAGTCCTCGAGGTTGTTGTCGTCCCCGCCGCCGAAGCCGCGCCCCACCGGCACGTAGAGCGCCAGCCTGTCCTTCACCAGGCGGACCTTGGGACCGATGCCGAACACCTGACGCTGGGCGTGTTCTCGCCGACGACGCTCACTGCCCGTAGCGGCCGCGCAGCTCGACCGCCAGGTGCAGGCCGACGCCCAGCTGCACGCCGAACTGGTCCCGCACGTGGCCGGACGGAGTCCGAGTCGTCCGCCGAGAACCCGACGTAGGAGGCGCTCGGCATCACTCGACGTGCCCGGGGTCCACGAGCTTCGCGCTCTGGAGGTCCGAGAACACGGGCGCGCAGGCGCTGAGCGCCGCGCCCAGATCGGCACCGCCAACACGGGCCCGATGCGTGCAGTCATCTTCGTCCTCCTGGAGAGCGAACCAGTGTGCCCCAACCCGCCCGCTCTTTCAGTACCCCACTTAGGGACACTATCGCCGGCTGTCACAGCACGGCCGGAGCGTGCGTGTCGCGTCAGGCGATGCGGACGCCAGCTCGGCGTGCGACGCGACGCGCGCTTCGGGCGTGAGGATGCCCTGGAAGTTCAGCGGGTCCGCGGCCGAGACCTCCAGCGACCGGAGTCCGAGCTGGCTCGGTCGCCCTGCGCCCCACCTCGCGCAGCAGGCGCACCGCGTCGGGAAGCGCGTGCTGCTCGCCGTCGAAGCCCGCCACGAAGCGACCGCCGCGGATCTCGCCGCGGGCTTCGAGCAGTGCGGCAGGCGCGCGCGACGTCGCGCCACGGCACCGGCATGCGCTCGCGCGGCGAGCGTGCGCCGGAAGACGACGCCGGTCCGCCGCAGCAGCTGGCGCGCGACGAACTCGCGCGGCGCCGTCGCGTCCACGCGGCTCGACGCGCTCGGCGCCGAGCAGGCTCCAGCGGCCGCTCCGCGCGCCCGCGCGCCGCGCCGACGCGACGACGGCAGCAGCAGCCAGCGCAGCCCGCCGAACGAGTCGCACGTCAGCCGCCCCTGCGCCGACCAGCGCGCCGAGGCCCTCCTCGACGCGTGGCCAGCGGCAGCCGGGATCGCGCGCACGATCTCCTGGCACGAAGACGGCGCCGCGCGCGCGCAGGACCGCCGAGCATCTCCTCGGCGCGTCGGCGCCGCGGCTCGGGCCGATCGGTCGTCCGCGGCGCAGCGCGGTCCAGGTCTCGAGGTCGGCGCGCGGGACGAGCGCGACCGGCGTGCGGCGCAACCGGCGATGCGCGCCGCACCCCACAGCCGGCCCCACGCCAGCTCGCCCGCTCAGCGTGAGCTGGTCGAGCCACTCGCGCGATAGCCGCGCACGCGCACGGGCAGCGACGCCGCCCTCCCAGGCCGCGGCCGGGATCTCGAAGCCCGCGAGCTGCTCGCACGACCTCGGCGACGCCCGCGGGGCCGTCGCAGGCGATGCTCGGGATCGACGTGCTGCCAGCAGGCGAGGAAGCGCGAGGAACTGGCGTCGCGGTGACCGGCTCGATCTCCGCGGCGCAGGCGGTCGAGCGTGTAGCGGTGGATGCGCGCGAGCAGGCGGCGGTCGCACCAGGCCTGCGCGCCCGTCGATGCGCGCGCGCAGCACCGCAGCCCTCGGACTCGAGCTGCAGCGAGCAGCGCCTCGTCGTCCGAGCCTGGCCTCCACGAACACCGGCCCGAGCGCCTCCAGCCGGCCACGCGAGCACCGCGCTTCGGATCGCGCGTGGCCTCGACCGCGAAGATAGCGATCGCCGTCGCGCACGACGCGGCCGGCCGCGGCGAGCCCGTCGAGCCAGCCCTGCCAGCGGCGCGGCCTCGGCCGCCGCTGACGTAGCCCATCCAGCACGAGCGCCTCGTGGACCTCTTCGGCGTTCGCGCGGCTCGCGGCCAGGCCTGCTCGCGCACGCGCGCGACCGCGTCGGCATCGAGCGCGCCCAGCTCGTCGGCCGTGCGCGCGTCGAGGATGCGGCGCGTCATCACGGCCTGCGTGCGGCGCTCCTCGAGCGGCGCGTCGTCGAGGAACGTGTAGCGGCTGGCTCGACGAGGATGCCGCGCGCGAACGCGGAGGGCTCCGGCGTGTCGATCGCGCGCCGCTCGATCGATGCCGTCGCGCGAGCCCGCGCAGCACCTCGAGGAACCCGTCCACGTCCATCGCCTCGGTCAGGCAGTCCTCGACCGTCTGGCGCACGATCGGGTGGTCGTCGGGCACCTGCGATCGGCCCGCCGGGCAGCGTCTCGGGGCACGCGCAGCGACTTGCGGGAACGCCTGCACCAGCAGGTCCTCGGCGCGCATGCGCACGAGGTCGGCGGGCAGCTTGCTTGCCGTTGCGCGCGCGCTCGAGCAGCAGCGAGCGCTGCGCGTTCCAGCGCCAGCGCGTCGCGAACATCGGCGCGGCGCAGCAGCGCCTGGATCAGCACGTCGCGCGCGCGTCGCGGCGTGCAGGTAGTCGAAGACCTCCTCGAGCGGGAAGCTGTGCTGCGGCCCCGAGGCTCAGCACGATCGCCTCCTCGTTCGCGGCCGCCTGCAGCTCGAAGCCGAAGCCGACGCAGAAGCGCTTGCGCAGCGCGAGGCCCCACGCGCGGTTGATGCGCGAGCCGAACGGCGCGTGCACCACCAGCTGCGTGCCGCCCGCCTCGTCGAAGAAGCGCTCGAGCACGACGCGCCGCTGCGTCGGCACGCAGCCCAGCGCCTGCCAGCCCGCGAGCACGTACTCGGCGAGCTGCAGCGCGGCCGCTTCGCCGAGCGCCTCGCCGCACTCGTCGCGCAGCAGCGGCCGACCGCCGCGGCCGTGCGCTCGGCGCCGCGTCCGCCGCGCTCGGCGGCCGCCGTCGGCACGCTCTCGCGCAGGTCGGCGAGCGCCGCCCGACAGCTCGCGCGTGCGGCCCGGCCCTCGCCCAGCCAGAACGGGATGCTCGGCGGCTGGCCCTTCGCGTCGGCCACGCGCACGATGCCCGGCTCGACGCGCAGGATGCGCCACGACGCGTTGCCGAGCTGGAAGATGTCGCCGCCGTTGCTCTCGATCGCCCAGTCCTCGTTGACCGTGCCGACCAGCGGTCCCCTCGGGCTCGACGCGCACCTGGTAGTCGGCGGTGTCGGGATCGCGCCGCCCGACTGGAGCGCCGTCGAGCCGCGCGCGCTGGTCGCGAGCAGCGCGCCGCCGACGCCGTCGCGGTGCAGCAGCGCGCGCCGGCCGTTCTGCGCGTGCAGCCGCACGACCTCGTCGAACTCCGTCGCGCGCCAGCGCGCGATACGGCCACGCGCGCCGTCAGCGTGTCGAACAGGCGCGTCCTCGTCCCACTCGCGCGCCGCGCACTCGGCCACGAGCTGCTGCGCGCAGGATGTCGAGCGGACGCGGCGGCGCGGCGCGTGCGGTCGAGCAGCGACGCCGCGCACGCAGCGCAGCAGCGCCGCCGCCTCCACCAGCTCGTCGAGCGTGAGCGGGAAGATGCGGCCCTTCGGCGCGCGCGCCGAGCGCGTGGCCCGAGCGGCCGACGCGCTGCAGCAGCGTCGCGATCGAGCGCGTCGCGCCGACCTGGATCACGAGGTCGACGTCGCCGATGTCGATGCCCGAGCTCGAGCGAGGCGGTCGCCACCAGCGCGCGCAGCGTGCCGGCCTTGAGCCGCTGCTCGGCGTCGAGCCGCCGCTCGCGCGAGAGGCTGCCGTGGTGGCTGGTGACCGCGTCCTCGCCCAGCAGCTTCGTGAGCTGCGCCGCGATGCGCTCGGCCATCTTGCGCGTGTTCACGAACACGAGCGTGGTGCGGTGGCTCGCGCACCAGCTCCGGCCAGGCGCTGCGTAGATCTCGTCCCACTGCTCGTGCGAGCACACGGTCGCGAGCGGCGACGGCGGGACCTCGACCGCGCAGGTCGAGCGCGCGGAACGTGCCCGCGTCGACCAGCCGGCACTCGCGGCCGGTGCCGGCCAGGAACGCGCCGACCTCCTCCAGCGGCTTCTGCGTCGCCGAGAGCCCGACGCGCTGCAGCGGCCGGCCGACGAGCGCCTCGAGCCGCTCGAGCGAGAGCGCGAGGTGCGCGCCGCGCTTGTCGCGCACCAGCGCGTGGATCTCGTCCACGATCACGGTGCGCGTCGTGCGACAGCATCGCGCCGGCCGCTCGCCGAGGTGAGCAGCAGGTACAGCGACTCCGGCGTCGTGACCAGGATGTGCGGCGGCCGCTGCGCCATCGCCGCGCGCTCGCCGCGGGCGGTGTCGCCGGTGCGCACCAGCACGCGGATCTCGGGCAGGCTCGGGTCCAGCGCGCGGATCTCGCGCGAGCGGCCGCTGCAGGTTCTTCTGGACGTCGTTCGAGAGCGCGCGCAGCGGCGAGACGTAGACGACCTGGGTCTCGTCCGGCAGAGTCGCTCCTCGCGGAACAGCTCGTCGAGTCGCGGACAGGAAGCCCGCGAGCGTCTTGCCCGATCCGGTCGGCGCCGCGATCAGCGACGTTGCGCCCGTCCTGGATCAGCGGCCAGCCGTCCCGCTGGGGCGCGCTGGGCTCGCCCAGGCGCGACTCGAACCACGCGCGAACCGCTGGATGGAAGCGGGAGAGGCGCGGTCACGTTCTCGATACTAACCGCTCGCGGGTCCGTATCGCGTCCGAAAGAAGCCGCCCTTCGGACGGCTGCGATGTTGGACGCCGCGTGCTCAAGCGAAGTCTCAAGCTACCGGCCCCGGGGCCGGTCGTCGTGCCGTCGGCCTCGCCCGTTTCCCGTTGTACGGGGCCCGCCGTGCCGTTAGTATCCGCTTCCCATGTGGACCCGACCGCAGGACCCTGGCACCCCGAGGCCGAGCGTGCCGCCGCCGAAGCACGTCGAGCCTGTCGCCGCCCCCACGCCGCGAGCCTGAGCCCGAGGGGCCCGCCCCCGACCCGGCGTTTCACGGACACGACCGCGCCGTGCGCGACGCGCCTCGGTACGCTGCGCATCCGCGGGATGCTGACCGGCAGCGACTCGGTCGAGCTCTCCCGGTACGTTCGACGGGCCCATCACGGTGGACGGATCTCGCCGCGTCAACGAGGGCGGGCTCGTGACGGAGACGTCACCGCGGGCGACGCGGTGATCGCCGGCGACGTCCAGGGGCGGCTCACGGTCATCGGCCGGCTCTGAGATGGGCGCGCACGCCCGCGTCGTCGCCGACATCGAGGCGGGCACGATCGCGATCGCGGAAGGCTGCTTCATCGAGGGGCCGCATCCACATGCGCGGGTCCGCCGTGGGCAGCCAGCCCGTGAGCTTCAAGGAGAAGCGGCGGCGACGGCGGGGCCATGGGCAGCAAGCCGCCCCAGGGCTCGGCTGGGGGCTCGAGCGGGCCCGCCGCACCCTAGCCGTTAGCCCTCGGCTTCGCCGGCCAGTACTGCGGCGGCCAGTACTGCTCGCCGTATCCGTAGCGCATGGCCGCGTGGAGCATGAAGTACGGATCGACGAGGTGCGGCCTGGCCAGCACGCACAGGTCCGCGCGGCCCGCGGCCAGGATCGTGTTGCACTGGTCCGCGTCCTGGATGTTCCCGACCGTCATGGTCGGGATAGAGGCCTCGTGGCGGATCTCCTCGCTGAACGGCACGAGGTACATGCGGCCGTAGACGGGCTGCTGGTCCGAGACCGTCTGGCCCGCGGACACGTCGATCGACGTCGCAGCCCGCCGCCTTCAACGCGCGCGCGACCGCGATGCGGTCGGCCGAACCGAGCCTGCCCTCGCGCCAGTCGGTCGCGGAGATGCGGACCGAGAGCGGCTTCCCGGCGGGCCACTCGGCGCGGACGGCGCGCAGCACTCGAGCGGGAAGCGCAGGCGGTTCTCGATCGGGCCTCCGTACTCGTCGTCGCGCCGGTTCGTGAGCGGCGAGAGGAACGTGCCCGAGCAGGTAGCCGTGCGCCATGTGGAGCTCGACCATGTCGAAGCCGGCCTCGTGCGTCCGCCCCGTCGCGCGCACGAACTCCGACACGCACGCGGTCCATGTCGGCGCGCTCCATCGCGCGCGGAACGTGCCAGCCCTCCGCGAAGCGGCAGCGCGGACGGGCGCGATCGTCGGCCAGCGCGCCGTCGCGGGAGCGGCACGTCGCCCTCCCAGGGCAGCGTGCACGAGCCCTTGCGCCCCGCGTGCGCGAGCTGCAGGCCGATGCTGGCCCGCGCGTGCGCGTGGACGAAGTCCGACGATGCGCCGCCAGCCCGCGACGTGCGCGTCCTGTGTACATTCCCGCGCAGCCGGGCGAGATGCGCGCCGTCGCGCCGACGTGCGTCGACTCCGCCGATGACCAGCCCGGCGCCGCCGATCGCGCGGCTGCCCAGGTGCACGAGGTGCCAGTCGTTCGGCGTCCCGTCGTCGCACGGAGTACTGGCACATGCGGCGACACGACCAGCCGGTTCGCGAGCGTCAGGTCGCGCAGGCGGAAGGGCTGGAACAGCGGGGAGCCGCCCTCGGTGCGTGGCGTCGTGACGACCGCGGGCGCGTAGGACGGCGCGGCGCGACGGCGTCGCGGCAGGGGCTCGCGGATGCGAAGTGCTCGCGTGACGCGCCGCACCAGCTCCGGATCGCGCGTGCCGCAGGTTGTCGTACGTGATGCGCTTGCTGCGCGTCATCAGGCTGAACGCGAACTGTGAGCGGGTCCAGTGCGCGCGCGTGCCGCCCGCGAGCTCTCGAACCACTCGAGGCTCGTCTGCGCGCGCCGACTGGAAGCGGCCCACGATCGGCGTGCGCTCGCGCCTCGTACGCCGCGAGCACCGCCGGCACGTCGCGCGCTGCCCGTGCGCGCCGAACGCGCCGGCCGAGCGCGATCGCGTCCTCCATGGCCAGCTTGGTCCCCGACCCGATCGAGAAGTGCGCCGTGTGCGCGGCGTCGCCGATGAGCGCGACGTTGCTCGTGCCGCCAGCGCCGCGTTGCGCGACGGTCGGGAACGTTCGCCAGATGCGAGCGGTTCGTCAGCAGCCGGTGCCCGTCGCAGGTCGTCGCGGAACAGGTCCTCCAGGTACGCGACGGTCGCGGCCTCGTCGGCGCTGGTCGAGCCCGCGCGCTTCCAGACCTCCTCGCGGCACTCCACGATGAACGTGCTCGTCCGCTCGTCGAACGGGTACGCGTGGACCTGGAACAGGCCGTGCTCGTTCTCGCTTGAAGACGAACGTGAAGGCGTCCGAGCCGCAGGTCGGTCCCCAGCCACGTGAACTTGCAGCGCGCGCCAGTCGATCGACGGCTGGAACTGCGATGCGAAGCGCTCGCGCACGCGGCTGTTGGCGCCGTCCGCGGCCAGAACGAGATCAGCCGACGGCAACCGGGCCGGGTCGACCTCGGTCTCGAAACGCAGCACGACGCCCAGCTCGGCCGCCCGCTCCTGCAGGATGCGCAGGAACTCGCGGCGCGAGATGCCGCAGAAGCCGTGGCCCGGTCGAGCGGATGCGCTCTGCCGCGGAAGAAGATGTCGATGTCGGTCCAGTACGCGAACCGCGACGTGATCGCGCGATGGGTATCCGGGTCGGCCTCCTCGAAGAGCCCGAGCGTCTCGTCCGAGAAGCACGACGCCCCAGCCGAACGTGTCGTCGGGCTGGTTGCGCTCGCGCACCGTGACCTCGTGCGCGGATCCAGCCGCTTCATGAGGATGGCGAAGTAGAGCCCCTGCCGGGCCGCCCCCCACGATCTCGATCTTCAACGCGGCCTCATGGACGCCGCATTATCAACCGGCCGAGCGGCTGCGCTAAGCTGGCCCCACGTGGAAAAGCCCTACCCCCGGTCGAGTACCAGACGTACCTGGCGCTGGCGCGAGCTGCTGTCGAGCCAGCACCCCAAGAGCGATGAGTACAGTGCCGTCCGGCGGCACGACGAGCTCGCTGTCTCATCGTCGTGCACCAGGTCTACGAGCTGTGGTTCAAGCAGATCCTGCACGAGCTGGACTCGGTCATCGAGCTGTTCCGGCAGGACTCGGTGGACGAGCGGAAGATCGGCGTGGCGGTGTCGCGCCTGGACCGCGTGACCGAGATCCAGAAGCTGCTGGTGGACCAGCTGCGCGTCCTGGAGACCATGACGCCGCTCGACTTCCTCGACTTCCGCGACATGCTGCTGCCCGCGTCCGGGTTCCAGAGCCGGCAGTTCCGCATGATCGAGGGCCGGCTGGGCGTGCGCCGCGAGCCGTCGTCGCTGTTCGACCTGGTCGAGAAGTGGCTGGAGCGCACGCCGTTCCTGGAGCTGCCCGGGTTCCAGTTCTGGGCCAGCTACCGCGCCGCCGTCGAGCGCATGCTGGCGGACGACCGGCGCACCATCGAGACGCATCCCGCGCTGACGCCGGAGGAGCGGGGCGTCCAGCTCGCGGAGCTGGACCGCACGCGCGAGAACTTCGAGGCACTCCTGGACGAGCCCACGCACGAGCGGATGCGCGCGGAGGGCACGCGCCGGCTTCTCGCACCGCGCGACGCTGGCCGCGCTGCTGATCCAGCTCTACCGCGACCAGCCGATCCTGCACCAGCCGTTCCGGTTCCTCACGCTGCTGGTCGACGTGGACGGAGCTGCTCGCGACCTGGCGCTACCGCCACGCGCTGATGGTGCACCGCATGATCGGCACCAAGATCGGCACCGGCGGCTCGTCGGGACACCACTCACCTCATGGGCACGGTGGAGCGGAACAAGGTGTTCGCGGACCTCTTCAACCTCTCGACCTTCCTGATCCCGCGCTCGGCCCTGCCCGACCTGCCGCCGGACCTGCGGCGGCGCCTCGGGTTCTACTTCCCGCGTGAGTGGGCGGCCCTTCCTGACCCCCTTGCGCTCAAGCGCGCACTACTCGCGGTTCCTGCAGGCGCGGCCGGACGTGCTGCACTTCGCGGCGCACAGCCATCACCTCGTGGCCGGACGTCACCCGCGAGGCCGTGATCCGCTGCTGGGACGACGCGCGCGCGCCTGGCCGACCACAAGTGGGAGCACGTCCTCGGCTGCGGTCGTGCCGCGCGGCGCAGGCGGCGATCGCGCGCGTGCTGGGGTTCTCGCGGCCGGAGCAGGATCGCGTTCGCGCCGAACACGCACGAGCTGGTCTCGCGGGTGCTGTCGTGCTTCCCGCCGGGCCGCGCCCTGCGCGTCCTCACGACCGACGGCGAGTTCATAGAGCTTCGCGCGTCGCGCAGCGCGCGGCTCGAGGAGTCGGGCGAGGTGCGCGCGACCCGCGTGCCGCACCGAGCCGTTCGAGACCTTCGATTCGCGGTTCCGCGAGGCCGCGCGCGCGGGCACTGGGACGTTGTCTACGCTGAGCCACGTCTTCTTCAACTCCGGCTTCGCGGTGCGCCGACCTCGCCGGTATCGCCGGCGTGCGCGCGCAACTCGCCATCGTCATGGTCGACGGCTACCACGGGTTCCTGGCGCTGCCCGTACGCTTCGACGCGCTCGAGGAGCGGATCTTCTACGTCGGCGGGCGGTTGCAAGTACGCGCAGGCGGGCAGGGCGCGTGCTTCCTGCACGTGCCCGCGGGCTGCACGCTGCGGCCGCGCGACACCGGCTGGTTCGCGAGCTTCGGCCGGCTGACCGGCAGCGACGGCCGACCGGGTCGAGTTCCCGGACGACGCCTCCGCTTCTGGGGCGCGACGTTCGACCCGGCGCGGCCTCTATCGCCTGGGCGCGGTGCTCGACTGGCTCGACGGCCTGGGCCTCGCGGTCGCGGACATCCACAGCCACGTGCGGCGCGCTGCAGCGGCTCTTCCTCGACGGCTCGACGGCTCGACCTGCCCGCGCTGCGCGCCGAGGCGCTGATCACGCCGCGCGACCTCGCGCGGCAGGGCCACTTCCTGACGTTCCGCGTGCCCGACGCCGCTGCGATGGCGAGCCGGCTCGAGGCCCTCGGCGTGGACGTCGACACTCGCGGCGACCGCCTGCGCTTCGGCTTCGGCCTCTACCACGAGGCCGGCGACATCGACCGGCTGGCCGAACGGCTGCGGAAGCTGCCGGCAGGCGCGCGCGGCCAGACGCGCCACACCTCCGTAGTGCGAGCAACTGGCCCCGCGGCCAGTTGAGTGGCGAGGACTCAGGGCAGGTCTGCGCGCACTTGCAATGCCGCCAGATCGAAAGCTGCTATGCCCCGCGAGCCAGGTCGGCAGCGTGAGCTCCAGAGCCAGGGCCTGCATCGCACGAATCACGCCGGGAACCGCAGCGCCAGCGCAGCCAGCAGCGCTCCTCCAGGGGCAAAGGCTGCCAGCAGGTCGTCGTGGAGGCAGGAGCCCGTCGGGCGACGGTTGACATCGTCCGCCCCTTCAGCGAGGGCGCGGGAGTCCCCTGCGGACCGGCGGCGCGCCCGCAGCCGTCACGCCGGGCCTGGTCCAGCCCAGCCTGCGGAACACCAGGAAGAGCCCGAGCCCGGATCAGGGTCATGACGCCGAGCACCGCGTAGCGGCGCCCTCCCATTCCAGCTCCGGCATGTGCCGAAGTTCATGCCGTAGATGCCGGCGATGAGCGAGAGCGGCAGCAGGATGCCGGACATGATCGTGAGTACGCGCGCGATCTCGCTGGTGCGGCGAGCCTCGCGGCCTGAGCTGGTGTTGATGATCCCGTCCAGCAGGTTGCGCGAGGAGCCGACGGCCGCGCGCACCGCGGTGGCGCTTGCTCCATCTGCCCGAACGACACGCGGGCCCGGGGCTGATGAACGGGCTCCACTTGGTCTGCGAGCAGCATGAGCACGATGTGCACGCTGGAGGCGAGCTTCTTCAGCGTGGAGGATGCTGAGTGCACCACACCCGATCTCGTCGGCCAGCCCGTCGAAGTCGCCCGCGCGCGCCCTTCTGCTGCAGCTGGTCGAGCGCGTTGTCGTTCGCCAGGTTGAGGTGCGCGCTAGTCGTAGAGGCAGCGCTCCAGGAACAGGAACGCGATGAAGCCCGGCGTCTTGCCCACCTGCCGGAAGCTCGCGGCGCACGCGTCCTGATCTCGTCCACCGCGTCCAGCCGCCGCCGGTGGTACGTGATCGCGAAGTCCTCGCCCAGGACGAAGATCATCCGCGCGAACGAGATCCCGGCCAGCCCCTGCCCGGTGTCGAGGGTGGCGCTCCAGGTCCTCGACCTCGTAGAGGTAGAACGCGAGGCAGTCGGTGCGCCTCGACGATGCGCGGCAGGATCTCGGGCGCGTCGAAGTGGCTGACCAGCTTGAGGTCGATCTCGCGCAGGCGCAGCAGCTCGTTGAGCGACTCGATCTGGGGGCCCTGCACGTCGATCCAGCAGAACACGGGGTCGTCGGCCAGGACCGACTCCAGCTCTTCCCGGCCGAACGTCCGGCTGCTGCGGTCGCGGGGGTCGAAGCGGACGCCGTGGAACAGGGTGTCCGACTCGCTCATCAGAGCAGGGTTCCCCGCAGGACGTGGGCCGCCACCTCGAAGTAGATGACGATGCCGGTCACGTCCACCAGCGTCGCCACGAACGGCGCGGACGACACGGCCGGATCCAGGCCCGCGCGCTTGAGCAGCATCGGCAGCATCGAGCCCGCGACCGTGCCCCACAGATCACGACGCCGATCAGCGACAGCCAGACCGTCGCCGCGACCAGCGGCCAGTGCGAGCCGTACGCGTGCGAGGCGAGATGAGCGACCAGACCGTGATGCGCAGTGAAGCCGACGACGCCGAGGATGCTGCCCGAGCACGAGGCCGGCCGAGGACCTCGCGCTGCATCACGCGCCACCAGTCGCGCAGCGCGCAGCTCGCCGACGCGCCATGCGCGCGGATGATCAGCGACGCCGCCTGCGAGCCGGAGTTGCCGCCGCTGCTGATGATGAGCGGCACGAACAGCGCGAGCACCACGGCGCGCGCGATCTCCTCCTCGAAGCGGCCCATCGCGGTCGCCGTGAGCATCTCGCTCACGAACAGCACCAGCAGCCAGCCCGCGCGCTTGCTGGATGAGGCTACCAGAACGGGCGTCGCGGCATAGGGCTCGTCGAGCGCGCCGGGCTCGACGGCGCCCATCCGCAGCGCGTCCTCGGTGCCTTCCTCGGATCATGACGTCGATCACGTCGTCGACCGTCACGAAGCCGACCACGCGGCCGTCGCTTCTCCGAGCACCGGCACCGCCAGCAGGTTGTACTTCGCGATCTTGGCCGCCACGGCCTCCTGGTCGTCGAGCGCGCTCACCGTGACCGGCTCGCTTGCGCATCACCTTCTCGACCGGCTGGTCGCAGCTCGGCCATCACCAGGTCGCGCAGCGAGACCGCGCCGAGCAGCTGCGCCGTCTGCCGGCTCCAGCACGTAGCAGGCGTAGATCGACTCCTTCTCGCGCGCGACCGAGCGGATGTGGCGCAGCGCCTCGCCGACGGTCAACGATCGGCGCCAGGCGGACGAACTCGGTGGTCATGATGCCGCCCGCGGCGTGGGGCGGGATAGTGCAGCAGCCGCTTCCGACTTCGGCGCGCACCTCGGCTCGGACAGCGCGGGTCAGCAGCCGCCGGCGCGCGATAGTCGCCCATGCCGCGGACGATCTCGGTGCGCTGGTCGGCCGAGAGGCCTTCGAGTGATCTGGGCCGCGCGCCGCGGCTCGAGCTGCTCGACGATCGCGCTGCGGCGGCGCAGCGTGGGCTGGTCGCAGCACCTCGATCGCGCGCGGCACCGCCAGCAGGCGACAGCACGGCGGCCGCCTCCTGGCGCGTGAGCTGGTTCAGCAGCTCGGCGGTGTCGGGCGGCGGCAGCTCCGGCGACGTTCGCGCCGATGCCCACGAAGCTGTCGTCGAGGCGGAGGCGGATTGCGCTCGAGCAGGTCCGGATGCTATGTCGCTCATCGGCTTCCGAAGGAGCCGGCCTGCGTATCGGCTGTGCAGGTCGATGCGATCGGGCGTGCGCACCACGATGCGCCGCCACCGGCCGTCGCGCCCGCCGTTGCTGGAGACGTAGCCCAGCGTGTACTGGCTGCGCAGGTCGGCGGCGATGCGCGAGTACACGGCGTCCAGGTCGGAGAGGGCGGGCGGGGACAGTACACCTCGCCGCCCGTCTCGTGGGCGACGGTGGTGAGGAAGCACTTGGCGCGGCCCTCGACCTCGCGCTCGCGCCCTGCGGCGCCTGCTGGCGCAGGCTGATCGCGTAGATCGTGATCCCGGTCTCGCGGGCCTGGGCCAGCACCTGGTCCTCCGTGGCCAGCGGAGGCCGTGTCCTCCCCGTCGCTCAGGAGCACGATCGCGCGACGGCCCGGGGCGTGTCAGGGCCGCCGCCCTGGTTGCGCGCAGGTCCTTGAGCGTCACGTGCAGCGCGTTGTAGAGGACGGTGGCCCCGGTGGCGCGCGTGCTGCGCAGCGCGACGTCGAGCGCCGCCTGGTCCGACGTGAAGTCCTGGAGGACCTGGACGCGGTCGTTGAACTGCACGACCTGCCCGAGGTCGCGCGCGCCCAGCGTACGGACGAAGCGCGCCCCGGCCTCCTGGGCCGTGCCCAGCTTCTGCTCCATCGAGGCCGAGCAGTCCACGAGCAGCGAGACCGAGAGCGGGAGCGCGTCGCCGGTGAAGAAGGACAGCTCCTGGCGGATGCCGTCCTCGAACAGCGCGAACTCCTTCTCGGTGAGGCCGCCCACACGGCGATCCTTCTCGTCCATCACCGACACGCTCACGCGGATGACCTCGACGCCCCCGCGAAGCGCAGGGGCCGTGGGATCGATCGGCAGCCGGGGCCAGGTAGGCGGCGAGGGCCAGAACGCCAGGCGGCGATGGGGAAGAGGCGAGTTCACTGGTGATGGGGCTCGATCCAGCCGACAGTCTAACCCGCGTCGAGGCTATCCTTCTCTCCATGAGCGTCTGGGCGTCCGCGCCGGCAGAGGCGTCGTCGAGCCGCACTGCCCTCCTGCTGGCGGGGCTCGTCGTCCTGGCCCTGGCCGCACGCCTGCTGGGCCACGCGCCCGCGCGCGTGCTGGAAGGCGCCGCTTGTTCCTGTTCGCGGCGCACCTCGCGGCTGAGCTGGCGGCCGCTGTACTCCGCGCGGCCGGCTCGGACCTCAGGGCGGCGCTCACCTGGCTGGCCCTGATGCTGGCGGCGGTGGTGCGCGATCAGGCTCGCGCAGGAGCCGCTTGTTCACGCTGCTGCTGCCGCGCTGGGCTGCGCGGCTCGCGCATCCTCTCCGACGTCACCTGCGGGCGCGTCGATCGTGGCTCAGTCTTCGCGCTGGCCTCGCGGGCGGGCTTCAACGTGTCGGGCCTCATCGCCACCTCGGCCGTGCTGACGGCCGTGATCAGCCTCGCCCTGCGCGACACGCTCGGCAACGTGATCGGCGGCCTCTCCTGCAGAGCACCGACCCGCTCGATCCGCCCAGGGCGACTGGATCCGGGTGGGCGAGGTGGAAGGCCGCGTCGTCGACATCCGCTGGCGCTACACGGCCGTGGGGACGCGCAACGGCGAGACCCTGATCGTGCCCAACGGCGTGCTGACCAACGAGAAGGTGATGGTGCTGGGCCGCCGCCAGAGCGCCCCGCTGCAGCAGCGCCGCTGGGTGCACTTCAACGTCGATCCTGCGCCAGTCGCCGCCGAGGTCGTGCGGGTGGTCACGGAAGCGCTGGTGAACGTGACGATTCCTGGCGTCGCCGAGCAGCCCGCGCCGGACTGCCTGTTCCGCGAGTCCAGCAGAGCTTCGCGCACTCACGCGGTGCGCTACTGGCTGACCGACTTCGAGCGCGACGTCCCCACCGACAGCGTGGTGCTGACGCGCGTGTACTTCGCGCTGCAGCGAGCCGGCATCGCCCTGGCGGTGCCCCGAGCACGCGGTGCTGATGACCGAGCAGTCGAGCCAGCGGGTGGCCGAGCTGGCGAGGGCCGATCACGAACGGCGGCGGCACGCGCTGGGAGCAGGTCGAGATCCTGCGGCCGCTGGACGAGGCGGACCGTGACCAGCTGGCCGACCGGCTGCTGTACGCGCCCTTCACGCGCGGCGAGCTGCTGACGCGCCAGGGGCGAGGCGGGCGAGTGGCTGTACCTCATCGTCGCGGGCGAGGTGTCCGTGGCGGCGTCGCGGCGCGAGGGCGGCCTGGAGCAGGAGATCGCACTCCTGGGCCCCGGCGACTTTCGTGGGCGAGATGTCGCTCATGACCGAGGAGCGGCGCGCCGCGACCGTCGTGGCACGACCACCAGCGTGCAGTGCTTCCCGCCTGGACAAGCAGGCGTTCGAGGACGTGCTGCGGCAGCGCCCGGCCATCGCCGAGCCGGTGGCGGAGATCCTGGCGCGGCGGCGCGTCGAGCTCACGGCCGCCCGCGAGAACCTGGATCACGAGGCGCGCACGAGGCGCGTAGGCGGCCGCGCAGGTGGACCTGCTCCGCCGCATCCGCGATTTCTTCGGCCTTCACCACGAAGGGAGCCTCGCCGTGCGGCGCACTGACGCGATCGCGTGCGCGCTGCTCGCCCTGGCGCGCGGATCCGGTCCCGCCGCCCGCCACGCCGCTGGCGCCGGGCGCCTGGGGCGGCGCGCACGCGCAGATCCAGGTCTCGCCGGACGAGACGCGCGTCGAGCTCGAGTGCGCGCAGGGCCTCATCCGCGGGCCGCTCACCGGTGGACAAGCGCGGCCGCGTGGACTCCCGGGCTCGCTCATCCCGGCAGGGCAAGGGCCCAGGGCCGAGACCGACGCGGGCGCCGGCGAGCCCGCGCGCTTCCGCGGGACGCTCGTCGGCAAGACGCTGACGCTGACGATCACCGTCGTCGGCCCCGCGGAGGACGTCGGGACCTTCCACCTGACGCTCGGCAAGACGGGCCGCCTGGCGTCGTGCCCGTGACGGACGCCTAGCCGCCTATACGTTTCTTGAGCGGCCGCGGCGGATGAGCTACCATCCGGTCTTCCGGGGGCCTCTTCTCAAGCGTGCGCCTGCTCTTCACGACAATTACGTGTTCGGCTCCGAGGAGCGCTCCCTGCGCTGCTCGAGCGAGCTCCGTGCATCTCACGCCCAAGGCGTTCCAGCTCCCTCGAGATCCTCCTGCGCCAGCGTCCGCAGGCGGTCTCCCGCACCGACCTGGTGCGCGAGCTGTAGCCGGCCACCTAGCGTCGCCGACGGCAGCCTCGCCAACCTCGCGTCCGAGCTGCGCTCGGCGCTGAACGACCCGCCCGGCGAGGCGCGCCTGCCTCAGGACGATCCACCGCTTCGGCTACGCGTTCTGCAGGGGCCGGTGAAGGAGGAGCAGGCGATGAGCCTGTGCCGGCTCCTGGGACCGGACCGCGACTAGCGCTGCTCGAGGAGAGAACCCGATCGGGCGCGGCGGCGAGTGCGGATCCGCGTCGCTGTCGATCCACCGTCTCGCGCGTGCACGCGCGCCCTGAACGTCGACGGCACCCCAGGCGACGATCGAAGACATGGAGAGCAAGAACGGCACCTACGTCCGCGGCGAGCGGCTGCGGGCGCTCGCGCACCTGGCGCCGGGCGGCGAGATCCGGGTCGGCTCCATCCGTCTCGTGTGGCAGGGCGTGCGGGCCGAGACCGCGACCGACAGCTTCCACACCGCGCGCGACTGATCCGCTCGTCCCGCGGCCGACCGGAAGGAATCAGGCCGCGGGTGATTCCCACCACCACCGGCGTCTGGGCGGCCGCCAGGCGCCGGCCCGCCAGCCCCGCGCAGACGTAGCAGAGCGCGCCCACGATCATCGCGACCTGGAAGCCGCAGCGTGACCGCGATCAGCACGGTGCCGATCGAGCCCACCACGGACATGACGCCGTTGAGCCCCAGTAGAACGGCGGCTCCGGCAACGCGGCCGCCGCCCACGCGGCTGCGAGCCGCTCAGGGGAAGGGCATGCCCATCACGAAGCCGAGCGGAGCGACGATCACGACCGCGATCAGGATGCGCGCCCACAGCGACAGCGGGAGGAGCGCGGGCACCAGGCGCGGCAGCACCAGCGCGTAGAAGCACCCCGCCGCGGCGATCACGCCGCAGACCACCGGCGTGCGGAACCGCGCGGAGAACGAGGCCGCCCAGGCCTCCCGCCGCCAGCAGCGTGAACAGCAGCACCGAAGGCGTGAAGATCGGATGGCCCGAGCGGCAGCGTCATGCTCTGCAGCAGCGCCAGCTCCACCGACGATGAAGCCCACGCCCAGGCACGCGAAGTAGAGCGAGCGACGCCCGGTAGGCGGCCCGGGACGCGTCCGCCGCGCCGGCCTACCAGCAGCAGCACCGCGCAGATGGCGAGCAGCGGCAGCCAGACACCTGCACGAGGCGACCATCATCGAGCGCGGCAGGCCCCACGGCTTCTGGCGCGCGAAGAAGAACGGGCGGTCGTCGAACACCGGCCGCCGCGCGCACCAGCGCCTCGTCCACGTACTGCTGCATCGTCTTGCGGCCGCTCAGCAGGTCGCCGTACGCGCCCTCGGCCACGTGTCCCGGCACGATCACCGGCGTGCGCATCGCTCCACGCCATCATGCGCCGCGCGTCTCGTCCGCGGTGAACGGGCGCCTGGCGCAGCATGAAGATCATCTGCGGCGGGGTCGTCCGTGACTGCCCGCTTCTCCATCAGCACCGCCACGCGCTTCGACGGCCTCCTCGGCGCCCGAGCAGCGCGACCGCGTTCGACGACCAGCCGCGGGATGTCGTCGCGCCAGCGCATGATCGCTGAGCACGCCGTCCGGCGTCAGGTGGTCGTAGTACGCGCGGAACGCCTCGGTCGTGTAGAGGTAGTTCTCGGACAGCGACAGGCCGCCCGAGGCCACGGCGGCCCAGGAGTCCACGAAGCCCAGAAAGATCACGTCGAAGGTGCGGTCGGTCCGGCTGAGGTAGTTGCGGCCCTCGCGAGAGGATCATCTCCACGCGGGTGGTCGTAGAGGTGGCCGGCGCCGCGCGCCGAAGCTGGCGCACGAAGCGCAGCATCAGCGGGTTCATCTCGACCGGCGGTCACCGCGGAGGCTGCCCGAGCCAGCGCGACCAGCACGTCCGACCCGCCGCCCGGCCCGATCACGAGCGTCTTCGGCTGCGGGGTGAAGCTGAACGGCCGCGCGCGGAACCAGTGCCGGAAGCCCTCGACGCTCTTCACGTCGCCGTCCCAGCGGTGCAGGCCGGTCCAGGCGTCGGAGTCGATGTAGAGCCGGGCCAGGCTGTCGGGATAGCCCGTGACCGCGTCGATGCGCGAGTAGGCGTTCCAGCCGGTCAGCGCGACCCGCGCGCCCGGATAGGCGGCCGTATGTGCTTGTACATGCCCTTGGTGGGCGCGCTGCGGATGCTGAAGACTCCGGAGCGCCCCTGGACGGCCACGGCCGTCAGCAGCCAGCGCCCACCGCGATCGCGGCCAGCTGCGCATGCGCTTCGAGAGCAGCGCCGCGGCGGCGCGCCGGGGCCAGCGAGACCGCCAGCACCGCCTGCTCGGCGCCCAGCCGGGAGAGCAGGAACGTGATGGCGACCGGCGCCCAGCGACGCGCCGACGAGGTCCGCGAAGTACAGCCTGCCCGCGTGCTCGCGCCGCAGCGCGAACACCATCGAGAGCGCCGAGCCCGCCAGCAGGAAGGGGAGGCAGGAGGCGGCGAAGTAGAAGGCCAGCCGGTCGGGATGGAACGGGAAGCGCACGATCGACCACAGGCTGAGCGGGATGGACGCCGCGTACAGCAGGGTCAGGAGCGCCGCCTTGTCGAACGACGGCGTGAAGCGCCGCGCGCAGGGCGGTGCAGCCCGAACCCGCCCAGCCCCCAGCCCAGCAGGGCGACCGAGATGGCCACGAACGCGAAGTGGTACCAGATGGTCGCGGAGAAGATCCGGGTGAGCCCGATCTCGAACATGAGGCCGGAGAGCGTGATGAGGAAGACCGCTCGCTTGAATGGCCACTAGGAGCCGGCGACGATACGACGGCGGGGCGGGAGGGGGTCAAATCAGCCCTCCGCCGCTAGAATCGGGTTCCGACATGGCGAACGGCTTCCGGCTGGAGATCGCGGACGACCAGGAGGCGATGAGCCGTGCGCGCGGCCGCCGAGATGATCGCGGCCCTGCGCGCCAGGCCGGACCTCCTGCTGTGCGTGGCGAGCGGCGCCACGCCCGCCGCACGCCTACGACCTGTTGGCGGCCGCGGGCCGCGCCGAGCCCGCGGCGTTCGCGCGCCTGCGCATCCTGCGCCTCGACGAGTGGGGCGGGCTGCGCGAGGACGACCCCGGCAGCAGCAGGGCCCAGATCCGGCGGCAGCTGGCCGCGCCGCTCGCCATCGGAGCCCGAAGGTACCTTCGCCTTCTGCGGCGACACGCAGGACCCGCAGGCCGAGTGCGCGCGCATCCGGGCCATCCTGGAACGGCAGGGGCCGATCGACCTGGCCGTCCTCGGCCTGGGCGTGAGCGGCCACCTCGGGTTCAACGAGCCGGCCGCGGAGCTGCAGCCGCACGCGCACGTGGCCGAGCTCAGCGCCGCCGTCCCGCGAGCACTCGATGCTCGCGTCCGCGCGCGACGCGCCCTCGTACTGGGCCTCACGATGGGCATGGCCGACCTGATGCGCGCGCGCCGCGAGTCACTGCTGGTCGTGAGCGGCGCCCACAAGCGCGAAGTGCTCGCGAGGATGATCGAGGCGGGCTCACGACGTCGCTGCCCGCCTCGTTCCTGCGGATGCACGAAGGACGCGCTCTGTCTCTGCGACCGCGACGCCGCGGGCGGGCTCGCCGGGCCCGGAACGTCCGCGTCAATTCGATGGATTGACGCCGGCGCCCCGCGCTGGTGCGAGAACCCATGAGACTGACGACCGCCGTGTTCTCGCGGACCATCCTCTCGCTCTCCGTCGCCGCCCTCGCCGCCGGCGCTGCCTGAGCCGGCCCAAAGGCTGCTGCGGCATCGACATCGACGGCATGGATCGCGCGGTGGCGCCCGGCGACGACTTCTTCAAGCACACGAATGGCGCCTGGCTGCGCACGACCGAGATCCCGCCCGACCGCGGGGGCTACGGCGCGAGGCGTGATCGTGAGCGACCGCACCGACGAGCGCCTGTCGCTGCTGATCCAGGAGACCGCGAAGTCCGGCGCCGGGGCGGGCACCGAGGCGCAGAAGATCGCGGACTACCACGCGAGCTACCTGGACGAGGCGGCCATCGAGTCGAAGGGCCTGGCGCCGCTCCAGCGAGCACTCGACCTGCGTCGCGGCCGTCTCGGACCGCAAGGCGCTCTCGCGCGTGCTGGGCGGCACGCTGCGCGCGGACGTGGACGCCTTCAACAACACGAGCTTCTACACGGACAACCTGCTCGGCCTGTGGATCGCGCAGGACCTGGACGACACCACGCGTTACCTGCCGCTTCGTGCTGCAGGGCGAGGCTCGACATGCCCGACCGGGCGTACTACCTGGACGCGTCGCCGCGCATGGACGCGCTCCGCGACCAGTGCCGCGATGCACATGACGAACGTCCTGAAGCTGGCGAAGGTGCCCGACGCCGCGGACGCGCGGCCCGCGTGTTCGACCTGGAGAAGCAGCATCGCGGAGGCGCACGCCGCCCGCGGACTCGGAGGACATCAAGAAGGGCAACAACCACTGGACGCGGGACGACTTCGGATCGCCGCGCGCCGGGCTCGACTGGAGCGCGTACTTCGCGCGAGGCCGGGCCTGCGGCAGCCAGCGCGACTTCGTCGTGTGGCAGCCGCAGGCGCGTCACCGGCATCTCGGCGCTGGTGGGCAGCCAGCCGATCGAGACCTGGAAGGACTACCTGGTCTTCCACACGGTCGACCACTTCTCCTCGTTCCTGCCGGAGGCGCTTCGGCGCGGAGCGCTTCGCGTTCCACGGGACCGCCCTCACCGGCACGCCCAGGCGGCGCGACCGCACCAAGCGGGCGGTGGACCTCACCAACCTCGCGCTGGGCGAGGCGGTGGGCCGCTCGTACGTCCGAGAAGTACTTCCCGCCCGCCGCCAAGGCCCGCGTGCAGGAGATCGTCGCCAACATCAGGCCGCGTTCGCGGCCGGATCGACGCGCTCGACTGGATGGCGCCGGCGACCAAGGCCAGGGCCAAGGCCAAGCTGGCGGTGCTCAAGGTCGGCGTCGGGTATCCCGACCACTGGCGCGACTACGGCGGGCTCGACGATCGTGCGCGGCGACGCGCTGGGCAACGCCGCAGCGCGTCGAGCTGTTCGAGTACCGGCAGCGCGCTGGCGCAGGCTGGGCCAGCCGGTGGACCGGTCGGAGTGGGTGATGACGCCGCAGACGGTGAACGCGGTGCAACCTGCCGGCCATGAACGCGATGAACTTCCCGGCCGCGATCCTGCAGCCGCCGTACTTCGATCCCGAGCGGCCGCTGGCGATGGACTACGGCGCGATCGGCGGCGTCATCGGCCACGAGATCAGCCACAGCTTCGACGACCAGGGCGCGCAGTTCGACGCGCACGGGCCGCCTGCACAACTGGTGGACGCCCGCAGGACCTGCGAGCACTTCCACGCGTCGGCCGTGCGCCTCGTAGAAGCAGTACGACGGCTACCGGCCGTTCCCCGACCTGGCGGTGAACGGCAAGCTGACGCTCTCGGAGAACATCGCCGACGTGGCCGGCCTGGCCGCCGCGTACGACGCCTACCACGCGTCGCTGGGAGGCCGTCAGGCGCCGGTCGTCGCCGGGCCTGTCGGGCGACCAGCAGTTCTTCGTGAGCTTCGCGCCAGAGCTGGCGCATCGAAGCTGCGCGACCCGCTGCTGCGCCAGCAGATCCTGGGCGACGGCCACGCGCCCGAACGAGTACCGCGCCGACACCGTGCGCAACCTCGACGCCTGGTACGCCGCCTTCGACGTGAAGCCCAGCCAGAAGCTCTACCTGGCTCCTGCAGATCGGGTGAAGGTGTGGTGAAGCTGACGACGCAGCGCCCGTCCTGACGATCCGAGCTGCGTCGTCATACGTGGTCGATTTCGCGGGTGACCCCGCTTCCGTTGTCCGTTCGATCCGTTGTTCGTTCGTCCGTCGTTCGCCCGCGCTCGCCTCGTTCGCGTTGCTTGAGGTGCCCTCTCGGCTCAACTGGCCGCGGGGCCAGTCGCTTCAAGGTCTACTTGAGCCTCACCCCAGAACGCCAACAGCCCTCCCCCGATGAGGAGCTGCAGGCCGAACGCGAGCGCGACGAAGCGGCGCAGGCGCGCGTCGCCCAGCCCAGCGCGGCCATCGCGCCCTTGAACGCGAGGTTCGACAGCACGCCCACCACGATCAGCGCCAGCCGTGGCCGGACCGATCTGGCTGGACGCGACCAGGCGCGACACCGACAGCGTGGATCGCGTCACGTCCGTGAGCCCGGAGATCACACTCTCGGCGTAGAGCGCGCGGGCCAGGCGCTCGTTCGCGAGCGCTGACCGCCAGCAGCACCGCGACGTGAGAGCCGCAGGGTGAACGCGGTCTTCAGGTCCGCGGGCTGCTGGCCGTCCACCCCGCGGCGGTGCCGAGCCCGCGCGTGCGCGTCCACAGGACGGCCGCGCTGGCGGCAGGGCCGCGGCCAGCACGAGGATGGGCGGCGCGGCCACGGCCGGCAGCGGGCGTGCGACCGCCGCGATCTCGACCAGCGCGCGTCCGTAGACCACGGTGGAAGCGATCACGATCACCAGCGAAGCCCGCGCGAGACGTCGGGACGGTCGCGGGTGAGGCAGGACCAGCTCACCGTGGTCGCGGTGCTCGGAGATGAAGGCCGCCCAGGAGGCCGCCCGCGACGATGCCGGCGCGCTCGCCGAAGCGACTTGAGTGCGATGTACCCGGCGAGGCTGAGGCCCACGATGAGGACGGCCATCAGCCACATCTCGCGCGGAGTTGAACACGGGTAGAGGGCCGAGGTTCGCGTCGGTAGCACCGGCAGGACGACCAGCGCCAACAGGACGAACTGCATGATCGAGGCGCACGTCGCCGGCGTCCAGGTGCGTCGCGAGGCCGAATTGCAGCTCGGCCTTGAAGTGGAGGAGCACCGCGACGGTGCCGCAGCACCACCGCCGCCATGCGGTCGCCGGCCACGACGTACGCCCCCAGCGCGTACATCAGGAGGACCGCGACCTCGGTGGTGATGCCTGGCTGGTGTTCCGGCTTCCCGCATGCGCGCCGCGTTGCCGCATGGCGGTTGCGGCGGCGACGCCGAAAGCCCGGCGCCCAGGATCCAGCCGCCCGTGGCCGGCGCCAAAGCGGCAGCGCCGACCGCTCCCAGCAGCGTGACGAGCGGGAAGGTGCGCACGCCCGCCAGGTGCGAGGCCCGGCTCTCGCGCTGCAAGCCGACGATCAGGCCGAGCCCCAGCGCGATACCCAGGGCCGCGAGCTGGTCGCCGGCCGGCACTACGCCCGCCCGGTCGCGGGCGCGTTCCGATCCGTGCAGATCTGCTCTGGCCCCCGCGGCCGATCCGCGCGTCCACGAACCGCCGGATGCCGGCGGCGTCCGTGCACATCCGCCTCAGGATGAAGTCGGCGCGGCGACGACGGCCGTGTCGGTCGGCGCCTGGAGTCCGGATCGGCCGTCAGCAGCGCGCTTGCTTGTGCCCGCAGGCGGGGTCGTTCGGCACAGCGCGCGCGCGGTACGCGTCGCGCAGGGCGCTCACCGTCGCGGCCGGTGCGCTCGGGCGATAGAGGAACACGATGCCGCCGTGCTCCGGGTTGTGGACCCGGTAGCCGCGGGCCACGACCGTCGAGGTGCTCCTGGTGGCGCGCCCACACGGGATAAGTGCGGGCCGGAGGCGGGGGGTTGATGGGCGTAGTTGACGACCGAGCCGTCGAGCACGTGGATCAGCCTTCGTTGGCCACGGGCTGGGCCGCGCAGCCGGCCACCGGGCCCGGAGTGGGCGGCGCCGGCGTCGGTCAATGCCGCCGCCGCAGGACGCGAGCACGGGAACGATCAAGAGAGGACGACGAGACGCCGCAGGATCATGGAGCCGACTGTCGCCCATGTCTCGCGGGCCCGTCAAATGGCGTCGGAGGCGCCGGCCCTGCATCGTAGACTCTTGAGAGCATGCCACTCGACCTCAAGCCCGCCATCCGCGTTCCGTTCGAGGCGTCTCTCTTCCTCGACCCCAACAACCCGCGCCTGGGCCGGGGCGCGCCAGCCAGGCTACGACGACCAGGCGACGCTGGTGTTCGACGAAGCTCCAGCTCAAGCTCGAGGCGCGCATGCGCAAGAGCTACAAGTCGCTCAAGGAATTGGTCGCGTCGATCGTCAACATGGGCTGGATGCCGGTGGACGCGATCCTGGTGCGGGAGACGCCCACGGCGCCGAGGCCACTACGTCGTGGTCGAGGGGAACGCGCGCACCACCGCGCTGCGCGCGATCCCGCGCGCGACCACGAGCGCGCAGCGCAGCCGGCTGCTGAAGGCGCGGGCCGACAAGGTCGTCGATCCGGAGCTCGCTTCCAAGGAGATGGACGAGCGCGTGACTCGGATGGCGGAGGTCATCGCGGCCACCGCGGAGCTGGAGGTGCTGCCCGTCAGGCGCCCCACGGCCGCCGAGCTCGCGCGCACGCTGCCGCGGCTGCTGGGCGTGCGGCACATCAGCCACGCGCAGCGGTGGAAGTCGCCAGGCCACGAACTTCTACATCTACTCGCTCTACCGCCAGCTCTTCCACGAGACCTACGGAGCCCGAGGGAGAAGCTGCGCCTGGAGGAGGAGGCGCTGCTGCGCCAGACGGGCGGCATGGTGAGCGCCTCAACTCCTGGAAGGTCCGCAAAGGCCATCCAGAGCCGCCGTGTCCTTACTCGCGCTTCCGGGCCGCGTTCGAGGACCGGCTGCCCGAGGGCGAGGCGCTTCGACGACGCGGACCAGAACTGCTTCACTCTACCTCTTCGAGGCCCGGCTACGCGCGCGAGCAGTTCGGCCTCGACGACGCGGCGCTGTGGCTGGAGGAGCGCGAGGCGGAGGAGGTGCTGTTCCGCTGGGCCTTCCAGCAAGCCGCGCACCGGGGACGGCGAGAACCGCAACGTCTTCCGCGCGGCCGAGGACATCCGCACCTGGAACACGATCGCGCGCTACGACGACCGCCACCAGACGCACTTCTCGCGGCGGCTGGACGTGCGCCGGCCGGACAAGGCGCGCCCCGTCTGCGCAGATGGACCTCGACTGGAGCACGCACCGCGCGCACCGCTCGCCGGTCGAGACCGTGCTGGCGCTGGTGGACGCGCTGCGCTCGATGGAGGTCGACGCAGCTCGTGGCCGCCCAAAGGGACGAGATCGAGACCCGCGGTGGACGAGCTGCTGACGATCGCCAAGGAGTACCTGGCGATGCTGGACGCGCTCGAAGGTCCGGGCCCCCGAAGCGCAAGCGCGCCTAGGGAGCGCGGCGAACCGGCCCGTCAGGGGGTGAGGCTGCGAATCCGGCGGCGGCGGCAGGCCGAGCTTCTGCGCTTCCTTCTCGACCGTCTCTATCTGCGTGAAGTCGTTGATGCGGGGCAGCCGCTTTGCCGTTCACGGAGGCAGCGTGGGCGTGGCGTCGACGCCGCTGGACTTGCCCATCCGCGATCTCCGCTGCCAGTCGCTCCGCGGTGCGCAGCGCCTCCGGAGGCAGGTCGAGAAGCGAGGCGGTGTCGAGGCCCGCCTCGCCCGCGATCTTCACGAGGTCCACCTTCGGCGCGTCGGGCGGCGGGCCGAAGATCCGGTCGTGGTACGGCCAGAAGCGGCCCCTGCTCGTGCGCGCACAGCCCGCCGCGCGCGATAAAAACACGAACGCCCGCATGGACGGTCGGCTTGACGTTCAGGTTGCAGTCGGCGTCGAGCGGGTAGTTCTTGAAGTAGATCACGACACGCGCCCGCCGGTCGTCGGCAGGTAGCTCGCGAACGCGCCCGCGATGCTGGCGGCAGAACGGGCACAGGAAGTCGGAGAACTCCGTCACGCGCACGGGCGCCTGCGCGGGCCCCTTGCACGGCGCGGCGTCAGCAGCAGCGCGATGCACCGGGCCCTGCCTCGAACTCGCGCGCGGCCTTCTGCCGGCGAGAAGTACTGGTCCAGCTTTGCGCGGGTCGTCCAGGATCTCCTGCAGCCGCCGCGCCTGCTCGGTCGCGAGCGCGCATCCTCCTGGAAGCCCGCCGCGTCGCGCACTACCGAGGCGCCGGGCTCACGAGACGGCGACGCCGGCGCCGGCGCTGGACGGCCGCCGAGGCGGGCGTGCCCAGCACCTGCCGCGCGCGCGTCTCGCGCTCGCGCAGGTCCAGCGTCGCACTCTGCCGGCTTTGATCGCACCGCCGCCGCCAGCGCCACGCGGACGAGGCGCCCAGCCCCGTGAACGCCGGCCGGCCGTCGGCGACGCAGCGAGCGCCTCGCCCGGCACGCGCCCGCCGCGCCGCGCGGGCAGCGCCAGCGCACGAGCCCCAGCGCGCCGATCGCGTGTGGTGAGGCACGCACCGACCTTGCAGAACGCGCGGATGGCCACCAGCTGGATGCCGAACAGCGCGACGTCCACCGCCAGCGCCAGCGTCAGCGCCAGCAGCAGCGGTCGCACCCGGCGGCCCGCGCCGCGTCTCCGGCCAGCCGGGCGCGACAGCGCCAGCAGGAGGCGCGCAGCGATGCCGTAGACGCGACAGCCCGTAGCCGCCCAGGCGGCATGCCCCGCGCAGACTGTTCCCGTAGCCGGCTCTGCGCGACCTTGTCGCGGCCGCTCTCGGCGCTACTCGCCGCACACCTGGCTGGTCGGCCTGCGACCGCGCGGCCCTCGCCGTGGTGCTGCAGGAGCAGCAGCAGCCCCGCCAGGCCCGCGTTCGTCACGCACGCAGACCCCGAGCAGCAGCAGCAGCCGCCCACGCGGCCGATCCCGCGCGGCGCGGCGACCAGGGGGCGCGTCCGGTCGACCGGGACTCACCGGGTTCTGGCGCTGTCGGGCACTCGAGCACGAGGTGTCGTGTCTCCTTCTTGAAGAAGCTCATCGCGCTCAGCCGATGACATTATCGGCCAGCCGACTGGGACGCGCAAGCGATCCCGCGCAGCCGTGCGCGCGCGCGCGCCGGAAGGGCGCGTCCAGCAGCCGGGAACAGGACCGAGCGCCGACCGCTTCGGCCACGAACGGAGGTAGAGCGGGCCAGGGATAGCCGAACCAGTCGAGGAGCGTCCCGCCCGCGGGCTTCGCCCGCAGGTAGACGGTAGTTCGTCCCGCAGGCCGCCCGTTCACGGGCGCCGGCGACCCGATCGCGCGTGCCGCGTTCGTCCAGCGCGAACGCACCCGCCAGGGCGCGCGCCCTCCCGCGGGCGCGCGGCCGGGCGCCGAGACGTCACGACCGCGGCCGCGATCACCACCAGGCCGTGCAGGGAGGAAGAAAAGGACACGAAGCCCCGGGACGGGAACCCGGCCAGACGACGTCCGGCCCCAGCATGACGCGAGCACGCGTCCCGGCGCCCGCCCAGAAGGACAGCAGCTCGGCCCGCGCCAGTGGACGGCGCGTCACCAGCGCGAACGCCGCCACCACCAGGGTCAGGAAGTCGCACAGGTGCAGCGGGAGCGCGTCCCAGAGGCGAGGAGTCCCGGCGTGCGCGCCACCCGTGCGCCAGCGTCAGTGCCGCGGTCGCGAGCGGGAGCGACAGCCGCGCGCCCTTAGCCGGAGCGGATCGCGACGCCCGCGGTCGCAGACGCCCCCGCGCCCACGCGCACCGAGGGCCGCACCGACCGCGGCGGTCGACGAGCCAGGCACAGCGCCGCCAGGTGGTCGGCGCCGAACGGGACATGAACCGGTCCACCCCGTCGATTCTAGTGTCCTGAGTCAGAAGTCGCTGAGCACCGAGAACGCCGAGGCGCCCGGATCGCAGGGCGACGACGAGCGCACATATCGGGAATATGTGCGCGAGGAGCAACGCAGCGAGCCGGGATGCATCGGCGTTCGAATGCCTGCGAATCTCTGACTCGGGAGCGCTCGAGGCGCGGCGCGGTGACCCGCAGCTCGACCGAGGCGCGTGCTCACCAGGAGGACCGGGCGCATCGCGCACACTCCTCCGTCGATCGTAGGGTCATTGAGCCTGCCTGGTCCAGCAAAACTGGTGTCTGGGGCCCCCACCAATGTCCAGCAGATAGAATCCTTCGCTGCGAGCATGACCGGCACCGCGCGCGCACCACGTCGTGATCGTGGCGGCGGCTTCGGCGGCCTCGCCGCGGCCACGGCGCTGGCGCGGCGCGCCGGTGCGCGTCACGCTGGTCGACCGCCGCAACCACCACCTCTTCCAGCCGCTGCTCTACCAGGTCGCGACCGCGGCGCTGCTCCGCGCGCGACATCGCGCGCGCCCATCCGGCGATCCTGCGTGCTGCGAGGCAGCAACGTGCGCGTGCTGCTGGCCGACGCCGACGCGCGTCGACGTCGCCGCGCGGCGCGTCGTGCTGTCGCGACGGCGACGCTCGCCTACGACTACGCTGATCGTGGCGACCGGCGCGCGCACGCCTACTACTTCGGCCACGACGAGTGGGACGCGCTTCGCGCCCGGCCTCAAGACGCTCGAGGACGCGCTCGAGATCCGGCGGCGCGTCCTGCTGGCGTTCGAGCGCGCCGAGCGCGAGAGGACGACGCGCGAGCGGCGGAGCGCTGGCTGACGTTCGTCGTCGTCGGCGGCGGGCCCGACCGGCGTCGAGCTGCGCCGGCGACGCTGGCCGAGATCGCGCGCACACGCTCGCGCGACGAGTTCCAGGCCATCGACCCGAGCGCCGCGCGCGGATCGTGGTGGTGGAAGCGGCCGACCGCGTGCTGCCGCCGTACCCGCGCGACCTGTCGCGCGAGCGCGCGCCGGTCAGCTCGGCGCGCCTGGGCGTGGAGGTGCGCGACAGACGCGCGTCATCGGCATCGACGCGCGACGGCGTCGTGCGGCCGGAGCGAGCGAGCGCATCGACCGCCGCGCACGGTGCTCTGGGCCGGCGGGCGTCGCGGCGTCGCCGCTCGTCGCGACGCTCGGCGCGCCGCTCGACCGCGCCGGCCGGGCGCTCGTCGAGCCCGACCTGTCGCTTCCCGGGCATCCCGAGGTGTTCGTCGATCGGCGACGCTGGCCGTTCGCGTGCACGCAGGACGGGCGTGCCGCTGCCCGGCGTCGTCCAGCCGGCGATGCAGACGGGCGCGGCACGCGCGCGCTGCGCAGCATCCTGCGCCGCGCTGCGCGGCGAGGCCGTCCGCCCGTTCCGCTACCGCGATCTCGGCAACATCGGCATCGTCGGGCCGCGCCGCCGCGATCGGCCGACCTCGAGCTGGTTCGGCTTCTGCCGGCCTGGCTCGCCTGGCTGGCTCATCGCACATCTTCTTCCTGATCGGCTTCCGCAACCGCGTGGTCGTGCTGATCGAGTGGGCCTGGTCGCCTACGTGACGTTCCAGCGCGCGCGGCTCTGTCCTCGAGGTGGAGCGGTCGAAGGAGCCCTGACGTCCGGGGCGCGAGGCGCAGCCGATGCAGCACGCCAGCGCCTCCCAGGTCGGGAGCAATACGTAACT
>ERZ1370068.1436-contig-11328_pt1 | contig 53580 bp, 74 predicted proteins | sample MGYA00561227_ERZ1370068 | MGnify/ENA primary metagenome ERZ1370068 (study PRJEB38410, sample SAMEA6850437) | metagenome | study: Metagenomic assessment of the ecological functions of the soil: analysis of the soil microbiota associated with the... | reverse complement strand
TACTTCGTTCAGTTACGTATTGCTGCGCACCTGAGCTTTGAAGGCTTCGTTAAAGACTCCGGTTGAAAATGCAGCCGGCAAATCAGCCTGCCTATACGGCCTAGCGGTGCTCGAACACATGCGCATCGCCCAGTGGGACATCCTTACTGAGATTTTCACGCGACCCGAGTCGACTTGTCGCCGAAATGGCCGCAGAGGGCTGCACTTGGCCGAATGCCGCGCAACGGGATCGGCAGATCGTTTGGAACGACACGGTCAGCCAATTTCGCCAGGATCTAGAAACAATGCAGGAACTGGTCGCCGATCCGGCCAACGATCTGTTCGCCCGGATTCCGCATCGGGACCGGCCCAGACGCTCTTGCGCGAAGCGCTGCTGCTGGCCGATCTGGCGAATTCGAATCTGGGCGCGCTGATCTCTTCACGAGGTCGAGATCCGCAAGTTCGGCTCACGTCCGACAAACTTCAGGAAACTCTGATTAAGTAGATTCCCCTCCCTCTGGGAGGGTTAGGGAGGGCGCAGCTACGAGTCGATACCAAAAAGATCCCGCGCGGGCTGAAAGCCCGCGCACACAGGTAATTTGCTTTTCTCTTTGCCGTAGCTGCGCCCCTCCCCGGCCCCTCCCAAAGGGAGGGGAGCAAATGCTATTTTCAATCTGACCTTGATCAGAGCTTCCTTCAGTTTGTCGCTGGGATTCGACAAGCTAAAGCTTGTCGGACATCACTGTCTCACTTCGCGACTCTGTACACTCATCGCGCTTCAACTAACACTCTATTTCGACCGGAGAGAAATCATTACTGCGAAACATCGCCGGCGTTTGCAGTTTGGTTAGGCCTGTTCCCTGTTTTCGCGACTGCTTATGCGCAAGAGCCGGTTGACCGGGAAATGATTGCGAAGATTCGTGAGGAAGGGCTCAAACGCTCGAAGGTCTATCCGACTTTTACCTACTTCACGGAAGTCATCGGGCCGCGCCTGACCGGAACGCTGGCGCACAAGGCAGCAGCCGAGTATGCGCGCGGACAGGTTGAAAGAATGGGGGCGCGCAGAACTGCGCGTCTGGAGGCCTGGGAATTCGGTCGCGGCGTGGACCTGGAAAAACTGACCATCGAAATGATCGAGCCGCGTTACCTGCCGTTAATGGGATATGCCGAGGCGTGGTCGTCGTCGACCTGCGGGAGAGATCGTCGGCATGCCGCTGATGCTGGGTGGCAAGTCGCCCGCTGAAGTTCGAACCCTGCGCAGCTAAGATCAAAGGCGCAATTGTCATGAGCCAGGCCAATCAAACTGTCTTTGAAGATAAAGATCGGCCGCAGACCAACGACCGCGACCGGCGACGGTGACGATCCGGCCAGCCGCGGCATCCAGTCGATCAAACCACGCGCGCAAACGCCTGGCGTTGACGCAAACTCTGCGTCAGGAAGGCCCGGCTGTCGTCCTCGGCACCAGCATGGGAATGCGCACGGCACTATGTTTGTTCCTCGGTCGTGACAACGGCCAGAACGCGCTACCGAGCATCGTGCTGGCGGCTGAACACTACAACCTGATAGCCGCGCATGATGCAACTTGGCGTGCGGTGAAATTACGTGTGAATCTGCAAACCAAATTTCACGATGCAGACAAGAACAGTTACAACGTGCTGGCCGAATTGCCGGGCACCGACCCGACGCTCAAGGATGAAATCGTGATGCTTGGGGCGCACCTGGATTCGTGGCATTCGGCGACCGGCGCGGCCTGACAATGCACGATGGCGCCGCCGTGAGCCATGGAAGCGCTGCGAATTCTGAAAGCGGTAGGCGCGCAGCCAAAGCGGACCATCCGCGATGGCTATCTGGAGTGGTGAAGAGGAAGGCTTGCTCGGTTCGCACAAGTATGTCGATAAATATCTGACCGGCGATGATAAGAAAGCCGAGCGCGAGAAGATGTCCATGTACCTCAATATCGATCCCGGCACGGGTCCGGATGTTACGGCTTCTACATGGAAAACAACGAGAGCCGCAAAGAGACAGATCTTCGACGCCTGGCTCGAGCCGTTTCGCGATTTGGGCGCCGCCGCAACGTTTTGCCGGGCATCGGCGCCACTGACCATCTAGTTTCACCCGCGTCGGCGTGCCGGCGTTCAACGTAATTCAGGAATATGCCGACTATGATGTGCGCATGCATCACACCAACGTGGACACTTTCGAGCGGGTGCGCGAAGCCGACCATGCAGCAGAACGCGATCGTGCTCGCGTCGTTTTATCATGCGGCCATGCGAAGGAAAGATTCCGTTGGAAGCCGGTAACGACGAGCGCGGTTCAACCATGAGATCTAACTAGCTTTGTGGCCCAGCGTCGAAATGAAATCGCTATGAGCCAACTTTTGCGGTTCTCCAGTTCGGTCAAGCGAGATCCAGCTATCGAGGTCTGGATGCATGAGCATTCGGGTGAATTGGGGGCGATCGCGCAGCGCTGGTTTGAGGTCATGCGCGACTGCGGAGACGATGTTCGAGAGTTATTGCATGATGGCCATCCGACCGCGTGTGTAGGTGATGCGGCATTCGCCTATGTCAATGCCTTCAAAGCTCACGTCAATGTCGGGTTCTTTCGTGGCGCCGAGATTGCCGATCCCGAGCGCCTGCTGGAAGGCACTGGCAAGTTCATGCGCCATGTGAAACTCAGGCCTGAACGTGACGTCGATGCCACGGCTCTGATGAAGCTAATCGAAACTGCATACACTGATATGAAGGAGCGCCTGAAGGCGGAGTAGTTCGTGCGGGCGTCGATGTTCGGGAGAAAGATTTTCGAATCCTGTAACTTATTGCGATACTTTGCCGCCGCGGCAACAATGCTTCAATAGCTTCCGGCAACTAATTGGTTCAGAAATAAGAATCGCAAACCGATTTGCTGATTAGATGGCTACAAGCGACCGACGCTCGACCAGAGCCACTAAGCGCCGCGCCGATCGGCGATTCAGAGTCTCACCGATACACGCGCGTCGGGGGCGTACCTTCAGCACAGCCACGCGACGAGTCGCCAGCGCCTCGTAACGTATACACGTGGCGCTTCCGCCCGCGGATCGCCGCGACGATCTGCCGGGCCGCCGTTCTGCGGAGAGGCAACCCAAAATCAGATTCCCTGCCGCCATGCGTGTGTCGACGAAGCCTGGTTGCACATCAGTGACGACGATTGGCAGCTTCAACTTGTTGAAGCGATACCTCACGCCCTGGAGGTAGTTCGACACGAATGCCTTGGAAGCGCTGTAGGCTGGCGCGACCTCGATTGCCTCTGAGCGCAGCTATGGAGGAGATCCCGACGAGATGCCCCGATCCTCGTGTTTCCAGATGCGCCACGGCGACATTGACCATGCCCGCGAAGCCAAGAACGTTCACGGCAATCGTATCCCGCTCAGGCTCCCATGCGAGTGCTGCATTCTCGCAGCCGGTTCCGGCACTCGACGATGAAGAGTTCCACATCATGCAGTTCTTCGATGAGCTCTCGCAAAAGTGGCATGGCCAGCTCGGGCTGGGAGACATCGACCGTCTTGATCACGCAGGGACCCGTCAGCTCCGCCCGAAGCTGAGTCAGCAGATCGGTGCGCCGCGCAACGACACCGACGCGATAGCCATCGAGTGAAAGGGCGACCGCCACCGCCCGCCCGATGCCCGATGAAGCTCCGGTGATGTTGCACTTTTCATGCGCGGTCGTGATAGGGAATGCGCGCTCGACGGCTATGACGCCCAAGAATTCACTTGCAAAAGGCATCAATAAGATGCGAGCGCGGAGCACTCGCTACAATAGCGCCTTCGACAAGTGCCAAACAGAATTGGGTGAATTGGATCAGGGGGCAACCTGCGTTCGTAACCCCACGGTCGGCGCGGCTAAAGAAGACGTTGCAGCAGCTGAAAGTGATCAGCGACCATTGGAATTCCCGGCGGAAGAATTTAGTTGACTCCGGACGGGAAGTGACGCTGGATTAAACATCCCACTGAACTTTCGGCAAGACTTAACTTCCAATTTTTGCACTTCCGGCAATCCAGGCGTCCAAACTTGGCGAATGACGAAGGAAGTATTAGGCGAGATCCTCGAGTTCTCGGAGACTTACGGCAAAGAATTGCGTCGCATGGCGGCCAGGAATCACTTCAGAAGTGACAAATCTCGAGGAGTTAATTCGAATGACCTTTTCTGTAGCCCAGGCGTTTACGCCTGGGAAGCAGAGGGGGTACTACTACAAAAAGCCCCATAATGGGGCACTGGTAGCGCGCCCCGTTTCTCACATGAAATGCAGGTCACTACCCAACGTCGGGCTGCCTCATCGCGCGAAATTCCCGTAAGATAGGCTCATGGTGATTCTCATACTCTCGTTTCTCACGTTGTTCGCTCTGGCCCCGTCACCGCCGCCGCACATCACGCTGCAACAAAGGCGGATCGCGAGACGGTTCTGAAGGCGTGTGCTGCGGAATTTGGCTCCGGCGATCGATGGCCAGAACAACCTGTTCGAGGTCAGCCGGTATTACGTGCTCGAGGCGAAGTTCGACAACAGCGGTCAGCCTCACGCAACTGGGCGTGCTCCCGAAGCACTGGTTCGCTGACGAGCATCCTGAATGGGACAAAACCTACGACGCTGGAGACACTCACCTGGACCGAGTATCAGGCGTTACTGAGACGGCTCGAGCGCATTCAACCGAAAGGCCGGTTGATGCAGCGCGCAGAAGTGGCCCGGTTGTCACGCGAAACAGTTGCTACCCGGCGCGATACGTACTCGAGCGCGGTACTCGTCACGCAGCGACAGTCGGAATGGCGACACTTGTCTAGATGCCGACCGCCTAAGAACTGACTCCGGACCATCAAGTACTTCGTGGTGTACTTCACAACGACGAAGTAAGGCTCGCGTTCGCAGGTGTCGTCGGTGCCGTGGGCCACCTAAGCCAGGTCAGCGCCGGCTGGCAAACCATGTCGTAGAATTTCTCATCTTTCCTGGTTGGAGGTTTTGCGATGAAGCCACTCTTACTTTTCATCCTTCTCTTTTCTCCGCCGCCGGTCGATGCGCCGTCCTGAATGTGTTTGCATTAGGGATCCTCATCCTTCGGAGGAGACAGTCAAAGCCGAACGCCGGCAAGCCTTCGATAAGGCGACGGCCGTATTCGCGGGTAAGGTCGTCGCTCTCGATGGCTACAAAGTAACATTTGAATTGGAGAAGCGGTGGAAAGGTGACGCTTCGCGTAGCGAAGTCGTGTTAAGCACCGGAGCAGTACGCGGCTATGATGGGACACCTCTGCCAAAGGAGTGCAGTTATCTATTTCCATCTCGGCGAAGAATATCTTTGTGTATGCCTACGGCGCCGTTGAGAAGATGGAGGCGGATCTCTGCTTAACCCAACCGATCAAAAGTGCCGCAGAAGAAGAGAACGGTTTGGATCAAATAAAGCCGCATGAGACGATTCCGAATCACTAACCAAGTCGTACCCTGCGCAAGTGGTCCATCGCCGCTCACTGGAATCCTTAATCCGATCGCTACTGATTGCGGGTCCGTACCGTGCTCGACTTCCCAATGTCCTTCAGCAATCTCGTTGGCAGCCGCTTCAAGTTGGCTGTCACGTCCCTGCAAACTTTCTCCGATCGGTTTAGCCACCGGCAAGATCGACCGGCCGCGGATGCATCTCCATCAGCGTGCCGTCATTCGCAGTGATTCGATCGAAGGGCAGGCGCAGGTTGGAACCGTCGATCAACTGCACGCCTGAGGTGTAAATGATCCAGCCGGCCGTCGGCTCGCCCACGACTTTGCCCAGGCGCAAACTGCGATAGCCTTCGGTAAAGTCCTCTCCGTCGGAAAGCGTATGACGGTTGGTAACCAGAATTGTCGGCAACTCCAGAGCGCGTTGGCCCAGAACGCTGCGCGATGGCGACATCGAAAATCCGCGCGGCGTCATGTTGAAGTAGCTGCGGCGAGCAAACACATCGATGGCATAGACGTTGACGAAGCCGCCGTTGTTATTGCGCACATCAACGATGACGCCTTCGCGCTTCTGATTTTCGGCGTCGAGGTCAACATACAGTTGGGTTAACGCGCCGGCCGACATATCAGCCATATGCACGTAACCGAGACGGCCATTGCTGATCTTCGAAACGTAAGCGCGGTTCTCTTCAATCCATCTGCGGTAGAGCAGGTTGCGTTCAGTCAGCACCGTTGATGGGACGCACCACCACGTCGCGTTTACTGCGCGCCTGCGGCTGATGCCGCGATGCCCAGCACGACGCGCCTGCCAATTTTGTATGCCAGCAATTCATCCAGGTTCGTGCGCGCGCCAATTGCTGCGCCATCAACTGCGACCAGGTATTCACCGGTTTTAATATTCGTGATCGCGGCCGGCGTGAGTGGAATTACTTCCGTGATTTGCAGGGCGCCCTTGCTTTCGAATTCTTCGCGATCGAATCGCACGCCCAGCCGGCCAATCGCCGGCGCTTGCGCGGTGTTCTGCGGAGCCGCGATGCCAGAGTGTGACGCATTCAGTTCGCCCAGCATCTCTGAAATAATCCGGCGCAACTCGTCCGGGTTACGCGCGCCAGCAGCGTAAGGCTGGTACTGTTCGCGAATTTCGTTCCAGTTCACGCCGTTGAAATTCGGATCGAAGAAATTATCGCGAATGTAGGTCCATGCCTGCTGGAACACCTCCAGCTTCTCGCGCGCAAAATCGACATCCATTTCCGCCGCGACGTTGAGCGGCCGCGCTCTGGCGGTTCTCGAGCGGGATGATGTTGATGCGTCCTGTTTCCAGGTAATAGACCTCTTTGCTGTCGGGCGAAAACTGCGCGGTGGTTTTGAAGCCGGCAGTCGAAGTCAGCTGGCGCGAAACCAGTGGATCTCTGGAAAGCTCATCCAGCGGATAGACATAAAGGTTCGTCTGGTTTGCGACTGAGGCAATCATCAAAACCAGTTTTCCGTCGGGACTGATCTTGTGATAGCGAACATCGATTCCGACCGGAAGCAAAGTCAAACGACGGCGAATCTGATCGAACTCGATCTGGACGGGCTTGGGCGCGGGTCTGCCTCCGGCGCCAGGCGTAGGCGAGGCAGCTGGGCGCGGCCGCGGGAGCCGGACTCGGTTGCGGCTCAGTCGCCGGTTGTTGTGTGTTGTCTGAGCGGCGGCCTTGGCTGTTCTTCTCTGAAAAGATCGCGAAATTGATCTTCGCGGAACCTCGGCGTGCGCGGAATCAGATCGACGCGCGCAAGTTGCGCCGTCTCAGTGCGCTGGCCCGTGTCGAACAGAATGTAAGTGCCGTCCGGACTCCACGAAATGGTGTTGCTGCCGCCGTTCGCCACGAAAGTAATCTGGCGGGCTTCGCCGCCGGCAACCGGCGCGACGATAGACATTCTTGAAGAGCTTGTCGCCCACCGGTACGTAAGCAATCCACTTGCTGTCGGGCGACCAGGCGTAAGGCCGATCGGAACTGAGCGGCGGGCGCTCGAGATGAGCCTTAGCGACGCTGCGTTCGGTCTTTGACTCGATCTCATAGACGCGAATTTCTGCACCGCCGCGCTCAAACGCAATCATTTTCCCATCCGGAGAAAAGTGCGGCGTATCGTCACTCAACCCGTCGCGAGTAATTTGGGTTTCAGTGTTGGTGGCAAAGTCATAGATGAAACAGATGGCCTGGGCCGTCGCGGTCTGAAACATAGACCAGGCGGCGACTGTCCATGGACCAAGCGACCTGTGATTCTGCCGCCGGACTGACGGTCACGCGGGCGGCATCGCCGCCATCGGTGCTGGAAGCAGCAAAGATTTCGCCGCGCACGATGAAGGCTACCTTCTTTCCGTCGGGCGCCAGCGCCAGTTCGGAAATCTGATCGGTCAGGCGCAAATGTTCGACCGCCCGGCCCCGCCGGCGCGCCGCGGCGATTGATATTGACCGCAGCTGCGCGGCCGCTGGTGGCGTCGAGTTTCCAGATCTGAAAGTTGCGTTCGAAAACAATCGTGCGCCCGTCATAACCAATACTCGGCCAGAGCACGCGGCCATCCTTGAATTGCGTCACCTGCCGGGTCTTTGCCGCCGATTTCTTTGGCCCAGACATTCTGTGCGCCGCCGCGATCCGAAACGTAAAAGATCGTGCGATCATCCTTGCCCCACATCGGCCAGACTTCTTTCGCGCCGCCTTCGGTGAGTTGTTCATAGCTGGATTGCGCTCCGAACCGCATCAGCCAGATCTCGCTTTCGTCGATGTGGCTGTGGCCCTTGCGCCACCACTGCGAGCCGCCAAAGCCATGCCCGGTGAAAGCCACTCGCGCTGCCGTCGCGTTTCGGCGCGCTGAAATATTCGGTGGTGTATTGATCCGCCACCACCTGCATCGGTGTGCCGCCATCAACGCTGACCCGGAAGATATCCGTTCCGCCGTTGTCGCGACTGTTTGAGCTGAAGTAAATCCAGCGTCCATCTTCAGACCAGGCGTCAAGCTGATCGTTACTGTCATCAAACGTCAGCCGTTTCAGGTCGCCGGATTCAATCGTGAGAATGTAGATATCGCCATTACCCGTCCGCGCCGACCCGAAAGCCAGCCGGCGGCCATCCGGCGAATACAACGGTCTCGATTCCGTCGCCGGATGTGAAACCAGCAGATGGGCCTCGCCGCCGTTGGCCGCCACGGTCCAAACGTCTCCACCCGAAATGAAGGCGATCTCTGAGCCGTCCGGCGCCAGCGCCGGCTCAGTAAAATACGGCTGCGCCGGGCGCGCGGTTGGTTGTGCAGCAGCCACGATTGAAAACAGCGCCAGCACACAAAGGGTTGCAAGTAGTCGCGCAGTTGTTCGGTGAAATCCGGAGATTGAATCAGTCATTTTGTCGGAACCTTCTGGATCAAAACCAAGGATTGAACGGGCGGCATAGTACAACATTTTGGGCGCGCCGGGGGTTGCATCAAGACCCTCGGCAATGTTTCATCCACACCGGGAAAGCTTAAAGCCCGGAGCGTAAGCCCCGGGTCGTGTTTACGATAGCCCTCTCCTTTGGGAGAGGGTTGGGAGAGCCTTAGCTTGAAAAGCATCAATGATTCAGCCCTCTCCCACTGGGAGAGGGTTGGGGTGAGGTTTGGTGTCGCACTATTAAGCACTCCTCATCCCCGGCCCTTCTCCCAAAAGGAGAAGGGAGAGGGAGAACCTGGTTTCACCACAGCGTAACCCCTCATCCCCAACCCTTCTCCCAGCGGGAGAAGGGAGTCAGGCTGGAGAACCAATCAGGTAATAGTCTTATTTGAGGGCGGATTAGCCAGCTATGTCATTACCGTTTCAACGGTTTCCACGGTTGGTTAGTCGGGCAATGCGCGGCTATGCAAACCGAACAGTTTGCCTTACTGCGGGAGACCAAGGCGTCTTACGAGAGCTCCAAAACGCGGATCCGAGCGGAGGCTGTCCCATCTTGGTTCGAGCTTGATGAATTGTATTTGAAATGCGTGCTGCTTGTAGGCTTCGTCAAGCCAGGCAAAGGCCTGATCCTTTCGCCCAGACCTACGCAGACGATGGCAATGGCGTCCGCCGGGACATAACTTTGTTGCGACTTTTGCTTCAGTTCATTGAGCACCGCCAGGGCCTCGGTTTTCTTACCCGACAGTGCATAGGCGTGACCAAGCCCGCCCAGACCCAAATATCTTTCACCGCCTTGCTTCAGGTCGAGCCCTCTTTGAAACTCAGCAATGGCTTGATCGAACTTCCCTTGTTGTTCATAAGCGGCCGGCAAAAATATGAGCACTGGCGGAAAGTTCGGTTCGAGCTCCAATGTCTTTTGGAATTGTTCGATCGCCTGATCGTAATGGCGGCCGTAGTATAAGCTCAGCCCCATTGAAAAGTTGGTGGTAAGCGAGACCGGATCAAGCTCCTGAGCTATTTTTCTCTCCGCAATCAATTCAGAATTGCGACCCAACGCCTCTAAAAGTCCGCTATACCATTGGTGGGCTATCGCGTAACGCGGGTTCAGTTCGATCGCCCGCTTATATTCCTTTTCGGCGCCTGGCCAATCCCATTCGTAGGTGGCTAAAACCCGGGCCAACGTGGTATGTGCTTCGGCCAGCGTGTCGTCCAGTTGCAGAGCGCGCAATGCTGCCTCCTTGGCTTTCGGCATTTTTTCACTGGGCGGCAGCGGGTTGCCCGGCACCACGTAGCAATCGGCGAGGCCGGCAAAGGCCAGGGCGAAACCCGGATCTTTCTGGATCGCCTGATTGAAATAGTCGGCTGCTTTCTCGAGCGCCTCTGCCGTTCGTTTATTCCAATAGAAGCGGCCTTTCAGGTAAAGCTGATAAGCCTCGTTGTTTTCGGTGTAGTGCCTGACGGGCCCGGTCTCTCCGCCTGAGACCTTGGTTTTCAACTTCTCGACAATCTCCTGCGCAATGTCGCGCTGGGTTTGAAGCAGGTCCGACATCTTCCGGTCGTAATGCTCGCCCCATAACAGGGTGTTGTTGCGGACGTCCACCAGTTCCGCGCTGATTTTCAGACTATCGCCGCGCCGCACGATCCTTCCCGAGAGCACGGCGCTGACCCCAGTTCTTTCCCGACCTTGACCGGATCGATCTCCTTGCCCTTGTAGCGAACCACAGCACTGCTGGGACTGACTTTCAACTGGGGCAATTGCGAAAGGCGATAGAGCAGCGATTCCGCCAAACCGTCGGAAAGATAGTCATCGTCCGGTTCAGTGCTTTTATTTTCAAAAGGCAGCACGGCGATTGAATCGATGGAGACCACGCCCGTGTTTCGCGCGTGCAAATAAAGGCCGAAACCGACCGAGGCGGCGACCAGCACTAACAGCCCCAGGACTGCCGCCAACCTGTGTCGCCTGATTCCGGAGACGATGTATTCCGCACTCGAAGCGCCATGCGCGCCGGCCGGCGAAGTTGCTTCTGCGGATTGAGAAACCGTCGCGGGAACGCTCTGCCCGCTGGTCAACGAGGGCGCGGCGTGAAACTCCGGTGTTCCGGTCCGATCAATTTCCGCATCAACTTCGAGTTTAAGTTTCAGGTTGCGCAAGTCGATCAGAAAATCTCTGGCCGTCTGATAACGCTCCTCACGCTTTTTGTCAGGGCCTTGCTGACGATCCGTTCCAGTTCGCCGGATACTCCATTCGCGTAGCGCCCCAATGGCACCGGCTCTTTTTGCAGGATCAGAGATATCGTTTCGGCGGGAGACTCACCCGCAAACGGAACGTGGTGGGTGATCATCTCGTAAAGCACGGCGCCGAGACTCCACAAATCGGTCCGCGCATCGATCGGAGCCCCCTTCGCCTGCTCCGGCGACATGTAGAACGCCGTGCCGATGATCACTCCTTCTCCCGTTTCCACCTTCAGTCTGGTAGCCGCGTCCTCGCTGACCGGGCTGGCAAAATCCTCCGTCAACTTGGCAATCCCGAAATCCAAAACCTTCACGTAACCATCGGCGCGGATCATCACATTCTCTGGCTTGATATCGCGATGAACGATTCCCTTTTCGTGAGCGGCGACCAGGGCGTTGGCAATCTGAATGGCGATCTCCAGAATCTCCTGCTGATTGATCTCTGCCGCCAGTCGATGGCGCAGGGTTTCGCCTTCAATCAACTCGCTGGCGATATAAGACGTCCCTTCAACCTCTCCGATGTCGTAGATGGTGACGATGTTCGGATGGTTCAAGGTCAGGACGGTCTGGGCTTCCTGGGCGAAGCGAGCGAGGTGACGCTTGTCCTGATCGTGCTGGCGAGCTAAAAGTTTGAGCGCGACCTGGCGACCCATTCGGTCGGTAGCGAGATAAACCTGCCCCATGCCGCCGGAGCCGAGCAGTTTTTCAACCTTGTATTGGCCTAATTGGGTTCGGCCTGTCGGGTTCTTCCCTAACAACGACGCGGCCACGTCAGAGGCCGAGCCGTCTATGAAAGAGCCGGCCGCTTGATGGGCGGAAAGCAATGATTCAACTTCGGCGCGCAACTCGGCATCGCCGCCGCAGGCTTCGCAAGAAAGGAAGGCCGCTCCGCCGGGTCGCGCTCGAGGGCGGACGCGAAGATTCCATCAATTTCTTTCCAGCGCTGCGGTTCCATATCAATCAATCCGGACTCTGTTCGCGCTGCCAAGCGGAATGAAACGGTTGTTGCCGTCGATCAGGCTTCATCGCGGATCCATGAAATTGCTGATCAGAATCACATCATTCGTAAGCGGTGCCATGCGCGACGGCCAGTTGTTTCCCGTCGCGTGACCAGGCGAAAGAGAAAATGTGATCAGGCTTGAAGTCGGCCAATTGTCTCTCCGGTCCGCCATGGATCGGCTGGCTGATAATGGCCGAGGCGTTCCGTTCGTCCACATAGGCCAGGGAACGCCCGTCAGGCGTCCAACGAAGATAGTAGCCGGCAAAGTCGAGGAACTTGCTCGGCTCGCCGCCCTCAAGGGAATAGATGGCCGTATTAACCCTGGCTGGTTCATAGTGGGTTGAAGCAATCGATTTACCGTCGGGCGAGACAGCTGGTGCTCCGCCGGCATCGATGCCTATTTTGATCGCTTCGCCGCCCATGATCGGCACCTTCATTATGGGTCTCCGGCTCAACCAGGAATTAAAAGCCACCCACTGGCCATCGGGGAACAGTGCGGATTCGATTCACCAGGGCCCTGGGTCAGTTGCGTCGCATTGCTGCCATCTATGTCAATCCGCCAAAGATGATGGGCGCCCGTGCGGTCAGAGACAAAAACGACGTACCTACCGTCAGGTGAGACTGACGGCCAACTATTATTACCGGCATCCGCGGTGAGTTGCTTTTGTCCGGTGCCATTCGAGTTACTCACCCAGAGATCCAGATGGCCGCTGGCCGCGGAGTCATAGACGATCTTGCCGTCCGGTGTCCACGAAAGACTCTTTAGCCCATCAAACTTACCGGTTGTGACTTGACTGGCACGGCTTGGAGTTTCGTTGGGTGCAGTCCAGATATTCGAAACCTGATCGGACTGAACTGTGACCAGGGCCGACGAGTCAGCGGTCAAAGTCAAATCCTGGTACTCGTTCAAGTCCTGAGTGATGCGGTGAGCTTTACCCGCCGGATAAGAGACGTACCAGATCTGAGAAGGACTGGCGACATCTTCTTTAGCAATGACCAGAAGTCCACTACCATCCCGCAGCCAGGCCATGCGGCCTACACCCGACCACCGCTGTGAGCTAATCGACTTCTCTGATCCACCCGCCACCGGCGCTGCAAACAGAGTCTCGAAATCACCATTGGCGTCGGTGTTTACCACAGGATAGGCAATGATCTTTCCGTCGGGCGACCAGGCCGGGTCGCCAGAAGGTCCTGAGACCAATCCGTGAGTGGTGAGGCTCCGCTCTGCCGTACCGTCGGCATTCGCCACCAGCAAAGCAAATTTTCCCTGCGTTGGGTATCCGCGCAGAAAGGCATACTGCTTGCCGTCGGGTGAGAATGTGACATCGCTGTCAATATCCTGAGTCAGCCTTTTCGCTGCGCCCCTAACATTGGCATTTGATACAAAACGTAAAAACTTTTCCGGTCCCACAAAATATAGTAGAGATAATCACCGCCCGGCGAGAATGTCAGTCCGAGGTAGGTCACCTCGGCAGGCGGAATAATCTGAACGTTGCTCGCGGTTGATACCTGTCTGATCCACAGGCTCTGTTGCTTACCGTCATCGACCACGTGAACTACCAACTTCCCATCAGGCGAGATAGCAGCCGCGCTCGCTTTACCGGTCGTGGTGAGTCTCGTCATCTTCATGGATTGCGAGCTCACGTTGGCCTTCGTTTGGTTCTGACTTGTCTGGCTTTGATTACGAGACGTGAATTTGTAGAGCCCAATGACAATCGCGCCAATTGCGACGAGAAATGCCAGCAAGACAACGATGGCGATCGTTCCGAGATTGCTCACTTTGCCAAAGAAAGATTGAATATTTCCGGTAGAGCTAACTCGACTCTCATCCGTGTGCCCACCCAAATGGGCGATGTTTGCGGTAACCCTATCTTCAGGTTTGAGTTCAGGCGCAAGTGAGTGCTCCGTCGCTAGTCTAAGCTCAGCGCTACTCCTGGGCAGGTCACGGAGATCAGACAACATCTCCCTGGCTGTCTGATAGCGCTCCTCTCGGTCTTTGCGCAAGGCTTTCTCTACGATCCATCTGAGCCGGTCTGGGATTATGAGTGAAAGCGGCGCCGGCTCCTCCTTTAATATCGAAGCGACGACATCCTGTTTGGTATGGCCTTTGAACGGGACGTTATTGGAAAGCATTTCGTAGAGGACTACACCCAGACTCCAGACGTCGGTACGCGCATCGACCGGCAGTCCGCGCGCTTGCTCAGGTGACATGTAGGGTGCAGTGCCGATCACGAATCCCGGTTTTGTTTCGACTAAATCCTTGGCGTCCCCGGCTGCCGCCTGGGTGTACTTGGCAATTCCGAAGTCCAGAACCTTGACCAGGCCGTCGCTGCGAATCATTACGTTCTCAGGCTTGATGTCGCGATGAACTATCCCGGCCCCATGAGCTGCGGTAAGCGCCGCGGTCATCTGGGTCGCAATCTCCAGCGCTGCCGCCAACGGCAGTTCACCGTCGCTCAGACGCGCCCGCAAAGTGACCCCGTCGATAAACTCTGTGGCGATGTAGTTTTGGCCTTCGAATTCACCTATTTCATGAATCGTGAGAATGTTCGGATGGTTCAGCGCCGAGGCCGCCAGTGCTTCCTGACGGAAGCGTTTGATTCGTTCCTCTTCAGCAGCGCCATAGCGCGAAAGTAATTTCACCGCGACCGGGCGATTCAGCCTCGGATCATGAGCCAGGTAAACCTTGCCCATCCCGCCGGCCCCGAGTAGTTTCACAACCTGGTAGGGTCCGATGCTGGTTATGCTCGGGCTCGCTCCTGCTCGTTCGCCAACAGGCGGGTGGCTTCTTCAGCCGCAGGCCCGCCGGCCAGATCATCCGGCACAATATGCGCGATCAGCGATTCAACTTCTTTCCGCAACTGGGCATCGCCGGCGCAGGCTTCAGCGAGAAAGGCCGGCCGCTCACGCCGCGTCGCGCTCGAGAGCCGCCGCGAAGATACTGTCAATTTCTTTCCAGCGCTGCGGTTTCATTGTCAGTCAATCCGGATTCAGTTCGCAGTGTTGAAATCCTCTGGTCTGCTCGCGACCTTGTGGCCTTGCAGCGAACCAGCCGTGTGCGCTATTTCGTCAGCCCGATGCGGCGCAACAGGTCTGCGAAGCGCGGGTCGGAGCGCAGGCTGTCCCATTGTGGTTCCACTCTGAGCCAGGCAATCTTAAACGCATGCTCCTCATAAGCCTTTTCCAACCAGATGAAAGCCTGGTCCTTCTCACCCAGGCCCGCGTAGACGAGGGCAATGCTGATCCGCCGGCACATACTCTTGTTGCGACCTCTGCTTCAATTCGTCGAGCACCGCCCGCGCCTCAGCTTTCTTGCCTGACATCGCATAAGACATGGCCGAGCCCAGCTAATGAATTTGACCACGCGAGTGTCTCCTCTCTGCGTGGCCAATTTTTGAAATCCGGCAATCGCTTGATCATACATCCCCTTTAACTCGTAAGTTGCTGGGAGTTGGGCGGTCGCCAAAGGGAAGTTTGGATCCAGTTCCAACGTCAGGCGGAATTGTTGGATCGCCTTGTCGTAGTCGCGGGCGAAGTAGAAGGCCAACCCCAGCTCAGAGTTGGTGGAGAGAGAGAGTGGATCCAGTTCCAGGGCTTTTTTCTCTCAGCGAGAGCTTCATCAGGCCGGCCCATTAACTCAAAATATCCACCATACCATTGATGAGCTAGAGCATCGCGCGGGTTCAACTCGATAGCACGCTTGAATTCCTTCTCGGCGCCGGTCCAGTCCCAATCGTATACGGCCAATACCCGCGCCAGTGACGTATGCGCTTCCGAGAGCGTCTCGTCCAGTTCCAGCGCCCGCATCGCCGCCGCCCTGGCCTTGGGCATTTTTTCTCGCGGCGGCTGCAGGTTGCCGTGGTGCAAAACGTAGCAGTTAGCCAGGCCGGCATAGGCCAGGGCGAAGCCGGGTCTTTTCAATCGCCTGATTGAAATACTCGATTGCTTTCGTGAGCGCTTCGGCCGTCCGCTTGTTCCAGTAGAAGCGGCCTTTCAAATAGAGCTGATAAGCTTCGTTGCTCTCGGTGTAGTGTTTGGCAAGCACTTTCTCTTCGCCGGAAACTTTGAGCTTTAGTTTCTCAACAATCTCTCGCGCAATCTCGCGCTGGGTCGCGAGCAAGTCAGACATCTTGCGCTCGTACTGCTCGCCCCATAACAGCTTGTTGTAGCGGACGTCCACCAGTTCGATGCTGATTGTCAGATTGTCACCACGCTGCACGATCCTCCCGGAGAGCACGGCGTTTACGCCAAGGTCCTGCCCGACTTTGACCGGCGTCGATCTCCTTGCCCTTGTAGCGAAGGACTGAGCTGCTGGGACTGACTTTCAAGTTGGGTAACTGCGAAAGGCGATAGAGCAGCGACTCTGCCAACCCATCCGAGAGATAGTCAGCGTCCGGCTTCGCTGCTCTTATTTTCGAAAGGCAAAACAGCGATCGAATCAATTGCGACTTCGGTATTTCGCGCGTGCCGATAAGACCTAGCCCGACAGCACCGCCAATCAGTACGACCAACACCAGGATGGCCGCGAGCTTGTGTTGCTTGATTCCTGAGACAACGTACTCAGCACTCGAAGTGGAATGCGAATCATTGGCTGGTGCGGTTGCCGCAACTGAGCCTGAAACAGTCGCCGGCATAATCGCTCCAGTGCTTTTTGAATCCCGGAGTTCAGGTTCAGGCGCGACGGTGCGTTCAATCTCGGCATCGACCTCCTGTTTGCGTTTCAAGTTGCGCAAATCAATCAGCATGTCCTTCGCCGACTGATAGCGCTCTTCGCGATCTTTTGTCAGCGCCTTGGTGACGATCCGTTCGAACTCCGCAGGCACTTCGTGCGCATAATGCGCCATGGGCGATGGCTGTTTCTGCAAGATCAGAGAGACGGTTTCACTCGGAGACTTACCCCGGAATGGCACGCGGCCGGTTACCATTTCGTAGAGCACTACACCCAAACTCCAGACGTCGGTACGCGCATCGACCGGCAGTCCGCGCGCTTGTTCAGGTGACATGTAGGGTGCCGTGCCGATCAGGAATCCCGGCTTTGTTTCGACCAAATCCTGTGCTTCCCCGACTGCCGCCTGGGTGTACTTCTGGCGATTCCGAAGTCCAGAACCTTGACCAGGCCGTCGGCGCGGATCATTACATTTTCAGGCTTGATGTCGCGATGAACTATTCCGGCCTCATGCGCTGCGGTGAGCGCCGCAGCGATCTGGGTGGCAATCTCGAGCGTCATCACAAACGGCAGTTCGCCACCGTTAAGACGGTCACGCAAAGTGACACCGTCAATAAACTCGGTGGCAATGTAGTTTTGACCTTCGCAATCACCTATTTCATGAATCGTGAGAATGTTTGGATGGTTGAGCGCCGAGGCGGCAAGTGCTTCCTGACGGAAACGTTTACTTCGTTCTGCTTCAGCCGCGCTCATAGTGAGAAAGTAATTTCACCGCGACTCGACGATTCAGCCTCGATCGTGAGCGCAGGTAAACCTTGCCCATGCCGCCGGCCCCGAGCAGTTTCACAACCTGATAGGATCCGATGCTGGTTATCTCGGGCTCATTCCTGTCGTTCGCCAACAGGCGGGTGCGCTTCTTCGGCGGCGGGGCCCTCGGCAAGATAATCCGGCACAATATGCGCAATGAGTGATTCAACTTCTTTCCGCAACTGGTGCATCGCCGCCGCAGGCTTCAGCCAGAAAAGCCGGCCGCTCCGCCGCGTCGCGCTCGAGCGTAGCGGCGAAGATTCCGTCAATTACTTTCCAGCGCTGCGGAGTGGTCATAATTCGGAGGCCGATTTCTACGCTTACTGCGAGAATCCGACGCGTCGCATGAGGTCCTGAAAGCGCGGCTCACTGCGCAAGTTGTTCCATTTCGGTTCGACTTTGAGAAAAGCCATCCGCGGGTTACGCTCTTGATAAGCCTCGCTCCAGCCAGGCGAATGTCTTGTCACGTTCATCCAAGCCGTTATAAACAAGTGCGATGTGGTAAGACGCAACGTACCGTTCGGTTGATTGTGTCAATAATTCTTGAAGTACAGCTCGCGCTTCTGCTTGTTTACCTGACTTCGCCAAAGCATAGCCCTCAAACGCCATTGGTTGACTGCTTCCATCGAAAAGCGCTCTCGCCTTACGTGCTTCGGCGACCGCCTCGGCAAACATTCCTTTCTCGATATAAGCACTCGCGGCAAACGAATGAGCGAAGCCAATAATTCGGGTCTAATTCAAAGAGTTTTCTGCAACCTGGCTAACGCTTCATCGGTTCGTCCGGCGTGAATTAGAAATAGCCCTTCGAGCGCGTTGATTCTCAGATCAAGCGGGTCGAGTTCTCTGGCGCGTTTGGCCTCGGCGAGCGCTTCCGGCGTGCCGCCCGATGTTTGAGAGCAAATGAGCGTTGTAACAGATGAGCCTCCGCGCTGTTAGGATTAAGCTCCAGGGCTCGTTTGTATTGATTTTCGGCAGCACTCCAGTTCCAATCGCCCCAATATATGGCTGACGCCAAGAGCTGTATGAGCTTCGGCAAGGGCATCGTCAAGATCGATTGCGCCTTTGCGCCGCCAGCTTGGCTTTCGGTAGAAACTCAGTTGGCGGCAGATCTCCGGCGATCGCGAGCGAGCGATATGCATCTGCGAGTCCGGCATAGGCGAGCGCGTAGCTCGGATCAATTTCAATCGCTTGTTGAAAATACGAAATGCCTTTTGACTTCCGCCGGCGTTAATTTAAGAACGTGATAGCGTCCCTTGAGATAGAGCTGATAGGCCTCGGGGTTTGCCGGGTAGTTCTTCGCTACTTTCTGCTCTTCTGCGCCCGATAATTTCATCCGCAATTTGTTTGAAACGTCGAGCGCAATCTCTTTTTGCAGCGTCACGATGTCCGTCAGCTTTCGATTGTATTGCTCACCCCACACTTGATTGCCCGTCTGCGCGTCGACCAGCGACAGATACAACGTCAAGTCGTCACCCCGTTGCACGACACGCCCGTTCAGAATTGCCTGCACGGACAACTCGGAAGCAATGCGTTTTGGCTCCACTTCTTTCCCTTTGTATTGGAAAACTGAACTGCGCGCCTTAACTGCCAGATGCGGAAGTTGTGACAGGCTATTGATCAGCGAGTCAGTCATGCCGTCCGACAAATACTCGATGTCCTCGTTGCGGCTTTCGTTGGTGAACGGCATCACCGCGATGGATTCAATTGGCTGGCTCTTGTTCGATAACAGCGAACGGTATGCGAAGAACGCGGCGGCCGCGATCAAAGCGAGCAAGATCACCACCGCGTACTTGTGCTGCTTGATTCTCTCAACAACGTATTCCGCACTCGAGCGGGTTGGGTCGTCTGCTGCTCCAGTGCGTACAGCGCAAAGCGCTGACGGTTTTCGGCTGGAGAGGCTGGGTGGCAGCCTCTTCCTGCGAAAGAGACGACTGCGGTGAATCTGATCGATCCTGCTCGCCGGCTTGTTCCAGCTTCTGCTTGAGCTGCTTCAGATCGGTCAGCAGGTCCGCCGCACTTTGATATCTGTCCTCTCTCTCTTTTGCAGCGCCTTGAAGACAATCTGTTCAAGCAATTGCAGCGGAACTGAATTGTGAGTATTCAGCGGAGGTGGCCGGCTCTCGAGTACGGCAGCCATCACATCTGCCTGGGTGTTGCCCGCAAACGGCTTGCGATGAGCGACCATTTCGTAAAGGATTACACCCAAACTCCAGATATCGCTGCGAGGGTCAAGCGCAGCTCCCCGCGCTTGTTCAGGCGACATGTACGCGACGGTGCCGACAATCCTGCCGGGAATTGTTTCCACGAGGCCCTTTTTCTCAGCGCCATCGGTTTGCGTGAATTTGGCAATGCCAAAGTCGAGAACTTTAACCAGCCCATCGGCGCGCACCATCACATTCTCAGGTTTGATGTCACGATGAATTATTCCCGCGGCGTGCGCGGCCGAAAGTGCACCGGCTATCTGACTCGCGATGTCCAGAGCCAGCTCAGGCGGCAAGGCCTCCGCTTTCATCTGCGCCCGCAAGGTTAGACCGTCCACGAATTCGGCGGTGATGAAATTGGCGCCTCCGAATTCTCCTATTTCGTAAATGGTGAGAATGTTTGGATGATTGAGCGCCGAAGCTGAGAGCGCTTCCTGGCGAAAGCGCTGCATTCTTTCCGCTTCATTCGCGTCATAATTCGAAAGCAACTTCACCGCGACGTGACGGTTCAGTTGCTCATCCAAACCGAGATAGACGTGACCCATTCCCCCAGAGCCGAGTGATCTAATAATTTTGTAACGTCCGATTGATTCAATCGCGGGTTCAGTGGGCCCGTTCGCCAACAGGCGAGTTGCTTCCTCGAGCGCCTGTCCCTCGAACAGACTCTCCGGCACAATGTGCGCGATTAGCGATTCAACTTCCTGGCGCAACTGTGCATCCCCGCCGCAGGCTTCGGCGAGAAAGGCCGGGCGCTCGGCCGCGATCGCGTTCGAGGGCAGCGGCGAAGACACGATCAATTTCTTTCCAGCGCTGCGGTTCCATATCAGTCAATCCCGACTCAGTTCACGGTGCAGAAAAGCTTTGGCCCGGATCCATTCACGTCTGATCGTCTCGTCAGAAACGCCGAGGACTGCGGCCGTCTCTTCGATAGTAAGACCGCCAAAGTAACGCAGCTCCACCAATCTGCTCTTGCGCTCATCAACTTTCGCGAGGGTGGTCAAAGCTTCGTCCAGCGCCACTAACTCGACGCGCGTTCGTCGCTGACCACGGCCACATCCTCCAGCGAAATCGTCCTCCCGCCACCATGTTTGGGGCCCAGATGTTTGCGCGCGTGGTCAATCAGAATACGCCGCATGATCTGTGCGGCGATGCCGAAGAAATGAGCGCGACTTTGCCAATCTACTTTCTGATCGATGAGCTTGAGGTAAGCCTCGTTCACCAGCGCAGTTGTTTGCAGGGTGTGGTTCTCGCGCTCGTGGCTCATATAACGATGAGCCAGCCGGTGCAGTTCACCCTCGACCATGGGCAAGAGTTTATCGAGCGCCGACCGATCGCCGTCGCTCCAGGCAGCTAGCAATTGGGTAACTTCCTGGGACTGCGGTTCCGGCATAACTCAGTTCATTCGTTCGCGACGGCACTCTCTAAACAAACACGGTTTAAAGATTGTAGCCGCCCAGCCCGCTGCTGACCAATTTCTTCGCAAGTTATTCGCCTGCGCTGTGGCTTTTGGGCGTAACTCTCGCGCTAGTAAGTGAAGGAAGCGAACACAGTGAGGTCTCCGGACCACTTTCCAGAGACCCGCGGTGATTGAACCAGAGCATTGACCTTCACTGGCTGATTTTGAAAGGAACTCAGATGTCTAAGCATTTTTCGACGAACTCGCGCACTTCTACAACTCGACTCTTCTTCACGATCTGCCTTGGAGGTGGTTTGGTCTTGCTGGGAATCTCGTCCTTTCGCCGGCCCGCGCCGCTAAGTGTACCCGCAGTTGAGAATCAGAAAGCTTGAGCGACCGGAGCAGATGACTCGAACCAGCAGACCCGCGCTTCAGGGAGCAGCAGCGCGCAAGTACTTGCAGGAGCCGGGGAGGGTCAATCGTTGATGCAGGCGATCACCGCGGCGCGCTTCGGTCTGAAGCGTCAGGAGCGCGGACCATTTGGTGAAACAGGTAACGGTTATCTGGGCATGAGTCATGATCAGAACCTGAATGCGTGGTTTGCCGAAGATGGCGTGACTGTGCGACCGACGGTTGCGGAAGACAAGCGACAGCGGCGCGTGGCATCTGGACCTGCGGCTCAAGGCTTACGGCTACGGAACTGATCTCGTAGCTGCGCCGCCAATCATCTCGCAACACGTGAAAGACAATCGGATTGAATATGAGCGAGGTAATTGCCAATTGCCGATTGCCAATTGCCGAATTAGAAGACTCGGCGAGATCGTTACTCGGCAGTCCGCAACTCTTTCAATCGGCAATCGACAATCGGCAATCGGCAATTACGGAGTGGTACGAAAACCGCGCTGAAGGCATTGAGCAGGGCTTCACTATTGCGCAGCGGCCAGAGCGCAACAACGCCATCGTGAGCGGTCAACCCTTACGTTTAGTGGTTTCGCTCAACGGAGATTTGCGAGCCCACGAAAAGGATGGCGGGCAAGCGATTGAGCTGACAGATGGCGAGGGCAAGCCCGTCTTGAGTTACAGCAAACTTACGGCAGTTGATGCGACGGGCAGCACCTTGCGGCGCACCTCGAGACGAATGACGGCGGAAGTGACCTTGCTTTGGTGGTTGATGACCGGGAAGCGTCATATCCAATCGTGATTGATCCAATCGTGGCCACGGTCGAGCAGGTCCTGGACGCAGGCAATCTTAGGCAAACGGGCGCCCAGTTTGGTGATGCGGTGGCGATCGGTTTTGGTTTCAGTTTCAGTGGCTCCGACCCAACACTGCTGGCGGTCGTCGGCTCATGGTTGGAAGATACTGCCGGGCTGGATAATGGCGCGGTTTACCTGATTGGTCGCGGCGACTCAGGTTGGGGCACTCCCATTCGGGTTTTGCCTCCTCCCACTCTGGAGACAGGAGAACGCTGCGGTTACAGCGTCGCAAGTTTGGGCATCATTGCAGCCTTCGGGTGTCCGGGAGCGAATTCCAACACCGGGAAAGCTTTCAAATATTCTTTGTTCAATGGGACAGTCAAAGAGCTGGTGCCACCCGCCGGCACGAACTTTCGAGATATCGGCGATTTTTTCGGCGCCAGCATAGCATTTTGGATTACTACGGATAGCCACCCATATTTTGTCGTCGGCGCGCCTTTTCATGATGTGGGCAAAAACAGTAACGTCGGCGCAATTCATATATTTGAAGATGTGGATGGCCTGAGTCTGGTCTGGCGTAAATCCGATTCCGGAGATGCGATTCCCAACGCGCAACTTGGCACAAATGTCGCAATGGACGGCGACGATATTGTGGTCAGTCTTCCCGGTGACCGGTTTGGCAGGGTCGATGTTTATACGAAAAACAGCAACAACGATTGGTCTCGTTTGGCCAACAAACTGGCCGCCGCCGATGGACACGCAGGCGATCTCTTCGGAGAAACAGTTGCCATCAACGGCAATACGATAGTGGTCAGTGCCGCCGGCGATGATGAGCGAGGAACTGACGCGGGCGCGGCCTACGTGTTTGTTCGCGACGCCAATGGACTGTGGAGACAACAGCAAAACTGACGGCGAGCGATGGCCGGGCGGACGATATCTTCAGCTACTACGCGGTTGACGTCGAACGCAACATGATTGTCGTCGGCGCGCGCCGAAACGACGGCGGCTCTGCCAATACTAGCGACAACCGGGGCGCTGTCTATGTATTCACGCGTACCGGAGAGGTCTGGACGCAGCAGTCAAAAATTTTTGCCCCCGCTTTCTTCGGAGCGCCCGGCGACGAGTTCGGCACCAGTGTTGGTTTAATAGAGAACACGGTGCTCGTGGGCTCTGGTCACGCCGCGGCTTCGGACGGCACACTAAATACGGGCGCGGCCTACGCCTATCGCCTGGACTGCGTGCCGCCGGCTTTGTCTCGCGCGACGATTACCGGGGATGGCGCCGTTAAACTCACACAATTTGACGCTTGCCCCGGCGCATTAATCGACTTAACGGCAACGTACCGGGACGGGGGTGTTCCCACTGCAGCCTTTCAATGGCGCAAAACGGCGTGAACATTCCCGGCGCCAGCGGCGCCACTTACCGCATCGCCAGCGTGAGCGGGAGTGACGCCGGCGTGTATGACGCAGTGATTTCCAACTCCTGCGGCGCAGACGTCTCGAGCCTGGTTACGCTCGGCGTTTACAACTTCAATATCGCTCCGACGAGCCAGAACCTTGGCGCCTCTGGCAGTACCGGCGTCGTCACCGTGAACCTGACTGGAACTTGCCCTTCATCGCCGTGGACGGCTGTCAGCGAGTCACCCTCCATAATTACAATCACCTCTGGAGCTAACAGTACCGGCAATGGCGCGGTCGGGTTCACCGTCTCCGCTAACACGGGACCAGTTCAGCGCACAGGCACACTCACCATAGCCGGTAAGACCTTCACCGTCACCCAAGACGCTGCAGCACCAACGCCGACTCCAACTCCTACGCCTACGCCTACTCCGACTCCGACTCCGACCCCAACTCCGACTCCAACGCCTACTCAACGCCTACTCCGACTCAACGCCTACGCCTACGCCTACGCCTACTCCGACTCCAACGCCGACTCCGAACGTAGTTCAGTTCAGCTCTGCAAACTACAATGTGCAGGAAGATTGCACGACCGTGACGATCACCGTGAACCGCATCGGCGATACTTCCGGCGCGGCCAGCGTGGATTACAACACCTCAGATGTGACCGCGACTGAGCGCAAGGACTACATCACCGCGCTTGGCTCTTTGCGCTTTGCGGCGGGCGAGACGTCGAAGAGCTTCGCGGTGCTGATCAATGAAGATTCATTCGTCGAAGGAAATGAAACCTTCAGCATCTCTTTGAGCAATCCTTCAGGCGTCACCCTCGGCGGACCGGCGATCGCCACAGTAACCATCACTGACGATGCGTCCGAACCGGCCGCGAATGCGATCGACGATCCGCAAACTTACGTCTGCCAGCACTATCACGACTTTCTTAATCGCCAGCCGGACGCATCCGGTCTGCAGTTCTGGACCAATCAAATCACTTCGTGTGGAACCGATCAGGCCTGCATCGAAACGCGCCGCATCAATGTCTCGGCCTCGTTCTTTCTCTCGATTGAATTTCAGGACACCGGCTATCTGGTCGAACGTATTTACAAAGCCGCTTATGGCGACGCCGTGGGAATTCAACCTTTCCGTCGTCGCATCAGTTGGCTGTGCCGGTAGTGCGCCTGAATGAGTTTCTCTCTGACACGCAGGAGATTGGCCTGGGCGTGATCGTGGGCCAGGGCAATTGGCAGCAACAGATTGAAAACAACAAGCAGGCATTCACCGCCGCGTTCGTCCAGCGGGCGAAATTCACGACTGCCTTTCCCGGTTCCCTGACCGCGGCACAGTTTGTAGACACGTTGAATGCGAATGCCGGCAGTCCACTCTCGGCTGCAGAACGGAATCAGTTGGTGAATGATTTGTCGACGAATGCGAAGACGCGGGCGCAGGTCTTGCGAGCGGTGGCCGAAGATACCGATCTCAACAGTGCTGAGTCCAATCGCGCGTTTGTGTTGATGCAGTACTTTGGTTACCTGCGCCGCAATCCCAACGATCCGCAGGACTCAGACCACACGCGGCTATGACTTCTGGCTGACGAAGCTGAATCAATTCAACGGCAACTACATCAATGCCGAGATGGTCAAGGCTTTCATTACTTCGATTGAATACCGCCAGCGTTTCGGACAGCAATAGGCGGGTAAGGAAGAATGATCAGAAGAGTTTGTCTACAGGTTGTTGGTAATAATTTGATTTCGTTTCAGGTGGAGGTGCTTATGTTCAAAATTGCTGACGCAAATCGGGCTCTGGGATTTCCTGGTTTATCCGCGTTGCTGGTTCTGGTTTGCGCCGGCGCCACATTGGCGCAGACCACGTCTTTCACTTATCAGGGACGTCTGCCCGATGGCGCGACGCCGGCCAACGGCGTCTATGAAATCCAGTTCACGCTCTGGGACGCAATTGCGGGAGGCACACAGCAGCCGCAACCTGCGCCCATCGTTATCACCCGCACCAATGTGCAAGTGAGCGCCGGCGCCTTCACAGTGCAATCTTTGGACTTTGGCGCGAACGCTTTTCCCGGCGGGAACCGGTATCTCGAGATTCGCGTGCGGCGCAAATCTCTCGAGCCTTTCACGACGCTCTCACCCCGCCAGGAGATCAGTGCAACTCCGTACGCAATTCGCGCGATGTCGGCCGCGCAAGCGGATGTCGCTTTGGATTCAAACAAGCTCGGCGGCATTGACGCCAGCCAGTACGCCACGACGACCAGCGTCGGAAATACTTACATCAGGAATTCGACGACTCCCCAAACGGGCGCGACCTTGAACATCGACGGCAACGGAACCATCGGCGGAACGTTTCAAGCAGGTGCAGTCAGGGCGCAAACCGCAAGGGGACTTTACGGATTAACGCATACCGACGGGACGACGACGGTTGGAACTTATGTCGGCGGCAGCTCATCGGGCGCGGAGGGCGGATGGTTTGGCACCCAGTCGAATGACAAGTTGTTTCTCTTCACAAACAACGGCCAACCGACCATGACCGTTGACACGACGGGCAATGTCGGAATTGGCACTACCACGCCGCGAGCCACATTGGATGTTGCGGGTAATGCCGTACAAGACCGCGATAAAGGCGGAATGGTGAAGGCGATGTTGTATGTCGACGGCACTCTTCTCAACCCCACCATTCTTCGTTGCTATAACGGAAGCACTGGGGCCTCAACCGGAAACTGCGGTTTCACAGTCAATCGAAATTTCGACGGCATTTATGTCGTCAATGTCGGATTTCAGGTTTCCGACCGTTTTATATCGGTCGCTGCAAAACCTTCCCCTCCCGATATTCTCGGTGGTCTGCCTGAGAACATCGGCACAAACTTCGGCTTCGACCTCAGGGACAATACGCTTGTTTATGTCCACACCTTCTTTACTGCGGGCAACTCGTTAAGCAAAACAGACGCCACCTTCATGCTGATCGTTTATTGAGTAAACAACGAGCGGAAGGAATTGAACAATGAGAATTAAGAAAGTTAGTTTTACCGCGACATGGTTGACTCTGGTGTTGTTGACAACCGCGACCGCTTTCGCCCAAACGACTGCCTTCACTTATCAGGGACGCCTGACCGATGGCGGCACGCCCGCCAACGGCATCTATGAAATCCAGTTCACGGTCTGGGATGCAACAGCAGGAGGAACCCAGCAGCCGCAACCTGCGCCCATCGTTATCAACCGTACCAATGTGCAAGTGAGCGCCGGCGCTTTCACAGTGCCACCTTTGGATTTTGGCGCGACCGCTTTTCCTGGAGCAGACCGCTATCTGGAGATTAGTGTTCGACGTAATGCCCTTGATCCCTTTACGACGCTCTCGCCACGTCAGCAGATCACTTCAACTCCGTACGCGATTCGCAGTCTGACAGCGGCAACTGCCGATACGGCGACCAACGCCACTCAACTCGGCAGCGTTGATGCCGCGCGCTTTGTACAAGCAGACGCGGGTGGGAACGTCAATGTCGCGGGTGGCTTGACGGTCGGCGGCTCGTTCTCGCTAAACACAGTGAACGCGCAAACGCAATACAATCTTGGCGGCAATCGCGTCTTGAGTGCAGCGGCGGGCGGACAAAATCTCTTTGTAGGTTTGAATGCGGACGCGACAACGCCTCCGGGGCCCTCAATACATTTGTCGGCAGCGCGGCAGGATTGGTTAACACAAGCGGGGCTGAGAATTCTTTCTTCGGTGCAAACGCAGGTGCCGCTAACCAGACGGCCGGCCACAACTCATTTTCGGCGCCGGAGCCGGGCAAGCAACGACTACAGGTGACGCCAACGCGTTCTTCGGCTCGGACGCGGGGAGACAAAACACGACGGGCAGAGAGAATGCTTTCCTCGGATCGAACTCAGGGCCTTCCAATACCACGGGCGTCGCCAATTCTTTCTTCGGGAGTTTAGCCGGCACCTTCAATGTCAGCGGCAGCTTTAATTCGATCTTCGGACGTGGCGCTGGTTTCAATAACAATGCGAGCAACAACGCCTTCTTCGGCGCGGGCGCAGGTGAACAGAACACTACGGGCACGGACAATACCTTCGTCGGCACGAGCTCGGGCGGTTTTAACGTCACTGGCAATAACAACAGTTTCTTTGGGCGCAGTGCCGGACTCAACAACACCGCCAACAATAATGCATTTTTGGCAAGGATGCTGGGGTTACTAACACCACGGGCGGCGGCAATTCCTTCTTCGGCTTCTCGGCAGGATTTTCCAATACCACCGCAGATTTCAATGCGTTCTTTGGGGCCCAAACCGGTTTCAATAATACGACGGGCAAAGAGAATTCATTCTTCGGCGACGGCGCAGGTGCAGGAAACGTCACGGGCAGTTTCAATACCTTTGTGGGCAGACAAGCCGGACTCAACAACACTGCGGATGGCAATTCATTCTTTGGACACTTTGCCGGACAAGCCAACACAACCGGCAGGTTGAATTCATTCTTCGGCAACGGCGCGGGCTCAAGCAACACAACCGGGCTGGGAAATTCCTTCTTCGGAGATCAGGCAGGGGCTTTGAATGTAACGGGCAGTCGCAACGCTTTCTTCGGAGCCAGTGCCGGCAGAGTGAATACCGCCACCGCCAACTCTTTCTTTGGAGTCACCGCAGGCTCTAACAACACGACGGGCAGTAACAATAGTTTCTTTGGCGATAGCGCAGGCGGTCTGCACACAACCGGAGACTTCAATGTTTTTCTGGGAGCGCAGGCGGGAAGCAACAATACAACCGGCCAGAACAATACCATCACCGGCTTCAATAGCGGGGAGGCTGTGATGTTTTCCCTTGTGCCTTTGTGATGACTGGAGACGACAACTCTTTCTACGGCTACCGTTCCGGTCAGGTAGCGTCGACCGGTGGCGGCAACTCATTTTTTGAGGCAATTCGGGACTCGCTAATACAACCGGAAACGGGAACGCCTTTTTGGAATCAACACGGGGCTGACTAACGTAACCGGCAGCAATAACACTCTTCTCGGGTTTCAAGCCAATGTCGGCGCCCTCAATCTCACCAACGCCACCGCCATCGGCGCAAACGCAAACGTTTCAACCAGCAATTCAATCGTGCTGGGCAGTATCAACGGTGTCAACGGCGCGGCCGCCGATACCAACGTCGGCATCGGTACGACAGATCCGCAGACACGACTTCAGGTGAAGACTGCGACAGGCGTCTACGGCTTTACCCATACGGATGGCGCAATTATCGTCGGCTCTTATGTCGGTGGCGGTGCGTCCGGCGCCTTCGGCGGCTGGTTCGGCACCCAATCGAATCACAAGCTATTTTTCTTCACGGGCAACGGCCAGCCGACAATGACCGTTGACACGACGGGCAACGTCGGGATCGGTACCTTTGCGCCGGCTTCAAAGTTAACGGTCACGGGTTTGATCGAAACGACAGCGGGCGGCCTTAAATTCCCCGACGGCACGATTCAAACGACAGCCGGTGGCGGCTCCGGAGTCACGAGTCTGAACGGCCTAACCAATAATGTGACGCTCGCGGCAGGCTCGAATATCACGATTACGCCATCCGGCAACACGCTGACGATTGCCTCGATTGCCGGCAGCGGAATCCTAAATCAGACAACGCCGCAAGTCGGCGCGAACTTCAACATTGACGGCACCGGCACAGCAAACATCTTTAACGCCGCCGCCCAATTCAATTTAAGCGGCAATCGTGTTTTGAGCGCGCCAGGACCGGGCAACTTCTTCGCGGGTTTCGGGGCAGGGCAAAGCAACGTACCAGGGGCGGCAATTCACGACAACGGAACGGCCAATGCTTTCTTCGGCGCAGGCGCGGGACAAGCAAACACGCTTGGCGCGGAAAACTCATTCTTCGGCAGAGACTCTGGCCGCGGGAACATAGGCGGGAGCGCCAATTCGTTTTTCGGGAGCGAAGCGGGATCGAGCAATACGCAGGGCACCTTCAATTCCTTCTTCGGCTTCCAGGCCGGCCAGAATAACCTTACGGGTTTTTCAAACGTCGCTCTGGGGTTCGCGGCCGGTCATGACAATATGAGTGGTAACTCGAATGTGTTTATAGGCGAGAGTGCCGGCTATCGCACCACCGAGAACAACAATATCTACATCGGATATCACGCGGCGGACAACATCCAGGACGGTGATGGCAACACGGCCGTCGGCACCCTGTCGGGAGGAAGTAGCGATACCTCCCCAGCGTCGGGAACCAGCAACACCTTTATCGGTTTCCGAGCTCAAATGAATGGGAGTGGTCTCAGCCTGGCCACGGCTGTCGGTGCGCGGCGCGCGGGTGTCGCAGAGCAATAGTCTCGTGCTGGGTAATCTAGCGAATCCGAGTTCGGGAATCCCGGCAACGAAAGTTGGCATCGGCACGACAGCGCCAAAGGCTACGTTAGACGTTACCGGCGGCAACATCCTTGTTGGCACGGCCGGCCAGGGCATCATCTTGAAGTCACCCGACGGCGCGACATGCAAACTACTTTCGATCGACAACGCAGGCGCGATGGCCCTGTCCACCGTTGCTTGTCCATAAACCACAAAGCACCATCAGTGCTTTCACTCAAGGAGTACCAATCATGCAAACAGCAACACGAAGAACGAGCGAAACCTTAAACATCCCGCGTGAGAAATTGGCTTCGTTCGTCACGCACGTCTTTGGCGGCGTCACCGTCGGACGCGAAGACGACGAACATCCATTGCCGCCTGGACCATGGGATCCGATTATCCGCAAAGTTGCAAAACGAGTTCTCGGTCCGCATCCAGAACCCTGGCGTTTGGTTTTCGGCCCGCAACCGGAACCCTGGCGCCTGGATTTCGGTCATCCTGTGCCTTGGAACTCGGAGGTAAGTACGAATCGGTTAATTCTGGGAATCATCGCCGCCCGCCACCCGGAAATCTTCGACGTCATCGGCGGTGGCCGCTTGAACAGCGTGGCGCTTAATCCGCAACCGCTGCCACCGCGAGCCGTCTTTCTTGCCGCTTTTGCCGAAGAAGTGATTGACCGATCTCTGCTGATGCAGGAGGTTGCCGATGCTCTGAATCAAACCGGCGAACAGCAGGGCATCATCATCGTCGGCGGCCGGCTAACGCTTTTGGTGGATGAACTATGCGGCAACAACTTCAAAGTCAGAATTCCATTTCCGAAGCCAAAACGCGATGAGGACGAATTTCTTTCCGGTCTCGAACTGCTGACGGTGGGGGCGGTGTTTGAGCAAAACGCGGCCACCGTCGCCCACGAAGGGTTGCGGCAGGAGTTGAGACATGCTGGAGCGAGACTGATTGAAACAGGCATTGCTCGGATGTAATCAAATCAGGCACGCAACCAAAGAGGAAACAGCCGCCGGTTTTCGCCGACGAAGGGACAGGCAATTAACAAAGGTGCTAACCAGTTGTTCGCGAAAATCGGCGCCTAAAAACGTCACCTTGTTTATCAGCGCAGCAGGTGTAGAAAACCCTGGCGAAAAATCTCGCGAGTCAAGGGCTCGAAGTGGGACCCGCAGTTGGAAGTGTAGAGCGCGGCAGGAGACTGAAGATGTGCACTGCTAATACCAGAAACAGCCGGCGCGCGTTTAGCATGTTCACCGCAATTGCTTTGATTGTGGGGGCTGCATTCCGCTATCAGCTCAGTCAGGCGGGAGTTTTCAAATCACCAATTCCGTCGTTGCCTCCGGCGGCGGTGAAAGCAAGGATGTTGTCAACAATCGATTTGGCCACGAAGGCACAGTCGGAGAACACGCGGCCGGGACGCTCTTACAGAATCCTCCCTACTCGCAAACTGCGGGCTTCTGGGCGAGCCAGGTTGCTGCCATCAGCCCGACAGCCTCTTCCGCATCAATCAGCGGCCGAATCCTGACCAGTGGTGGCGCGCCGCTGGGCGGTGCGACGATCAATTTAGTCGGCACGCACACAGCTGAGGCGATCACCGACGCGAATGGAGTCTATTCATTCGCTGACCTGGAGGTCGGCGGCTTCTACATCATCACTCCGGCGCGCGCTAACTATTCGTTCAGTCCCTCCAGCCGCAGTTTGTCATTGCTCGTCAACACTACGGCTGCAGTTTTTACTGCCACAGCTTCAGGCGGCACGGTCAATCCACTGGACACCACCGAGTTCTTCGTTCGCCAACACTATCTCGATTTCCTGGGACGCGAACCGGATCCCGGCCGGTCTGGCGTTCTGGACTAACAACATCGAGTCCTGCGAGACAAACGCAGATTGCCGCGGCCGGAAGCGGGTGGACACCTCGGCTGCGTTTTTCCTCTCCATCGAGTTTCAGCAGACGGGGTTTCTGGTTGAGCGCCTTTACCAGTCGGCCTTCAAACGCTTTCCAGCCTATAGCGAATTCACTCGCGACACGGCAGGCGGTCGGCCGCGACGTCATCGTCGGACAGGGCAGTTGGCAGGCGCAATTGGACGCGAACAAACGACAGTTCGCGACAAATTTCGCCGGCCGATCGGACTTTATCGCGATTTATGGCGGGCTTTCCAACGAGCAATATGTAGACGCCTTGAACGCCAACAGCGGCGCATCGCTCCTGGCCGCGGATCGGAATGCGCTGGTTGCCGGACTCAATGACGCCACCGAGACCCGGGCGAGTGTGCTTCGCAAGCTGGGCGAAAATGCGGCCTTCACTGAGCGCGAGTTTAACCGCGCCTTTGTGTTGATGCAGTACTTCGGTTATCTGCGACGCAACCCGAATGACGCGCCGGATGCCGACTACAAGGGCTATGATTTCTGGCTCGCGAAGCTCAATCAATTCAACGGCAACTACATCAATGCCGAGATGGTCAAGGCGTTCATCACCTCAATCGAATATCGCGGCAGATTCGGGCAGCAATAGCAGGGGTCAAAAATATCAACGCAACCGAACCCTTATCGTCACGGGCTGTTCGCGGGCAGCCCGAGCGTGCCGCTGACGACTTCCACAAAGGTTCTTTCTTCCCGCAGGATGAAGCGTTTGCGTTGAGCCATCGTGAAGTTCTCCACAGCTTGCGGATCTGATCGCAGACGCGCGCGATAGGTTTCGTAGGCCGCCAGACTGTCAAAGGCAATCAGTCCCCAGCCCACGTCGTTGGTGCCTTCATGGGGCAGGAAGTACCCGACCAGGTGACCGCCGCAGCGCGGGATGATGCGCCCCCACTTCTCAGCGTACTGTTTGAATGCCTCTCGCTGGAATGGATCTATCTGGTAACGAATGACGCAGGTAATCATGGACAATCCTCCTAACGATCGACACCTTAGCAATTGTTTCGCAACGACACTTCGCTTACAATCGAAATATGAATGTCGAGCAACATCACGAGATTGCGGTCTCCAGAACTCGCCGCCGCGATTGGCGAACCGGCCCGCGCGCGAATGCTGTTCTGTTTGATGGACGGCCATGCCCGCACCAGCACTGAGCTGGCGGCGGTCGCTGACGTCGCAACCTCAACCGCCAGCGCGCACCTCAATCGACTAAAGACAGAGCGTCTGGTTAAGCTCGTCACCCAGGGAAAGCATCGCTTCTATAGTTTGTAAGGACCAAAGGTCGCGAAGGTGCTGGAGGGTTTAAGTGTGCTCGTGGACGCGCCGCGCAAACAGTTCGTGCCAAACACACCAACCCGTCTACGGGCCGCGCGGGTTTGCTACGATCATCTGGCCGGCGCTTTGGGAGTGAGACTTCACGATCGCTTTAAAGAACTCGGGTGGTTGACGCGCGATGCAAATGGCCGCGACGACTCGTATGATCTTACCGAAAGCGGAAGGAACGGCTTTGCAGCTCTTAATGTTGACGTCGAGGAAACGAGACAGTTGCGACGGCGATTCGCGTACGCGTGCCTGGACTGGAGCGAGCGGCGCCCTGCATATTGGCGGCGGACTCGGCGCGGCGCTGTTGCAGGCTGTGACCAAGAGAAAATGGGTAACTCAGGATCTTGATAGTCGAGCCATACGCGTTACCAGTCTGGGGCGCCGCGAGATGCGGGCCAGGTTCGGTATCGAGGTTTGAACATTCAGCGGACCCTGAGCTCGCGGAATTAAGGCCAAGGTGAGGCTTTGCTAGGGCAATAATATTGACGCATTTGGTATTTTTCTGGTGTCAGTTATCGCACCTTAAGCTGCCGGGCGCGCAGAAAGCCACCGAGACAAGCACACGGCAGCGAGATCACCACCAGCGCCAGCGTGATACCACTTCGGACCAAACTCAGGACCCTTCTTCCAGGTTGCCAATGGCTCCCGCGCTACTCAAAACGAATCCGATGATCCCCAGCGCCAACGCGTGGGCCAATGGTCGATCCGGCGCGAGCCGCGCGGCCACGTAGCCGCCAATCGTGCCGTCGATCATCCGATAGCCGGTGGCAAGCAACCACAACGAAGTGCGCATCGGTTGAAACCACGGAGGGTAAATCCCGGTCGCATGCATCAACACGTCAATGCCCGTGTCGAGGATCACCACTACTACGAGTCCTCCGAGGACAGCCCCAATCCGGCGCGGAATTCTTCGCGCGCCGGAGGCTGGCAGGGTTTCACTGTTCGTCATCGGTTGCTCCAATCGGTCGTAAGATGATTTTGGAATTGAGCATCTAAACACGCGATGCTGCAGAGCCGCAAAGAAAAACAGTCGTGATCTAGTTTCAGCGCAAGGTTTTCTCTAGCCCAGGCGTTTTCACGCCTGGGTGAAAGCAACAGGCGTGATTTAAGCCCCATTAATGGGGCTTTGAAACTACCGCCTTTCATTCCCAGGCGTAAACGCCTGGGCTGCGAAAAGTCCTTCAAATTGCGGCACTACCAGAAAAACCGCCAACTTTCCTGCCAACCGGACGCTAACGTTTCGGCCGCCCGGCTTCACAAACCTTCCCAGTGTCCGCGCGCATGAATTCCGCCGTCCAGTTTGTCTCCCAGGTCCGGTTGTCATAAGAAAATGCCTGCTCCCAATGAGCGTGGTCCCGGTCAACCTTGTTCCACATGTAACGCACTTTCACCGGCCGGCCACTGTCCTGGTCTTCGCCGTAGAACTCACCGTGGTTGCCGTTGAAGCCTCCCACCACCCCCACATCCATCTTTCCGGTGGTGCTGCTTATCCAGTAGATGTTCCACTGCCGCTTCTCGAGATCGAAGGCGCGCACGGTCAGTCCGGCCCAGCCTTTGGTTGGGAAGTAGAGTTCATCCACAGTGGCTATGCCGCCGAGGTAGAGTGACATGCAAAGGTGGGACGGAAACTCTTCCCATTCATTACTTCCCACCCCACGGGCTTTCAGACGGCGTTGCCGCGTCGTCCAACCACCGGCGAAGTAATCAAAGTCGTGCACGTCGCCGGTTCGCATGGTGGTGTAGCCGGGCGGGTTTGAGCTTTCGGGCTTCTGGACCGGCGCCGCCGCGTGTCGAGCGTGCGCTGTGATTGAGAGTACAAGCACAATACTCACCGTCGTTTTAGACCAAGTCGCGAATGTATAAATCATAAGATGATCTCCTGTGTGGCAATAGCCGTTAGATTTGATCCGGACCTAATTCGTTTTCGTCGATGAGCCGTTGCCACGGGAATGTTTTGTACACTAGTGAGAAAGACATTTCTCTGACAGGGCCATTTCCGGCTTGAACGGTAGGACCACCGAAAAATTTACATTTGAGTCGCGCGGGCATGAGGTTGAGCGATCACTACTGCGGCGCAAAACTTTGAGTCATTAAGGGAAAGTAGCCGGTGGACGTCGCGGCATTAGACGTGAACGGTCAACAAGCTGAAGGACTCCGTTGAACTTGATGACCGGATTGGCCCTATCAACTAACCCGAAATCGGCACTTGTCATTGAGGATTCCCTCAATAGAATCTCTGCGGTTCCCCTTCTCCAGCTGGTCACACTCTGCAACAAGGAAAGCGAGAGGCTTCTATGAGCGCCGAGTCGTCAACACTAACACTGCATCAACCAAGCGATTACCGGGCAATTCTTTGGGGCGGTTTGGGTGCGGGGATTCTGGACATTTCGGCGGCGATCATCAACACGGCGATTCGCAACGGTCGTGGTCCGGTGGCTGTGTTTCAAACCGATCGCCACGGGAATATCTGGGCGCGAACTCTTACAAAGGCGGTTTTGCCAGCGCGGCCCTCGGCGCCGCCATACATTTCTTTATCGCCTTTGTGATATGCACGATTTTCTTTCTGGCGAGCCGCAAGCTCCCGTTTCTGTCAGAGAGGTGGATTATTTCCGGGTTGCTATACGGTGTGGGCGCCTACTTCGTGATGTATGGGATCGTGCTGCGCCTCACATTTCATCGCAACTTTCTTAACGCCTTTCGGCTCTGATCATGCAGGGCGTAATAATCCATATGTTCTGTGTCGGCCTGCCTATTGCGTTTTCAGTCCACCGATTTTCAAAATCACCCAGGCAGGATTGAAAAACTAAGACCGCGCTGATTATCGTTGTCACGCCAGTATCAGCTATCACAACATCACATCGTTTGTTGAACGTGAAACAGCGTCCACTCTCAATCACTATCATCAGTTGGTTGTTGATCGTGTTCGGGGCCATTGCCCTGGTTGCCGGCTTGTGGCCACTCGTCCACATGAACGGCGGCCAACGAGATCGCTGATTTTGAGAAGCATTGGATGGTCCATCTCTCCCGTAGCGCCCAGATTGTCGCCGGCGTGTTTATGCTCTACGGCCACAATTGGGCGCGTTGGCTGCTGGTTGTTTGGTTGGCTTTCCACGTGATCGTTGGAGCTTTGCATTCGCCGTTTCCACTTCATCACGCACGTCTTGTTCTTTCTGGCGGGCTTGTATCTTTCTCTTTCGACCAGCCGCCTCGGCTTATTTCAGACATCGACATGATTTAGCAGGATTAACATGATTTACATGTTTAATAAAACTGCCGATAAGTTCTTTCCTGTTTCAATCATGTAAATCGTGTAAATCCTGTCTAATTCTTTTTCTTTAGCAATTCTCGCGCGCACCTCAATCTCATCCGGAGCGTCCTGAGCATCCGTAATCTCGACCGGCACGCGGAAAAGCAGTGTCTTGATCCGGCAGGTTCCCGTGTTGTCTTCGCGGCAATAATAAAGCGTCAGTTGGACCAGCAACTTTGCCGAACCTGTAGCCGTCGCACGCAGCGGAACCCGGACAGGAAAACGAAGATCTTTGGCAGAGCCTTTGGACGGTGCGCGCGCTCGAGCGTCAGCGCCATTCGTCTCGGCTTCGAAACCGACGCGATATCGTTGAGGCGCCAGACGGGTTCAGATGGTAGCCGGCGGGCAAATCGACATTAATCACGAGCGAGCCATCAATTCCGGCCCGCAAACGCTGCGGCGCAATCTTGATTTCATCCGGATTCGGTCCGCAGTCGTCCGTCGTATCAGGCGTCGCGGTCGTCGCCGGCGGCCGCAGTCCTTCGATCTGAAGGGTGGCCGTCTCTTTTGTCGCTAAATCAACGACTCGAATCGGCGTGGTTGTTCGTGTCGGCAACATAGAGCTTTCCGTTGGCGATGCTGAGTCCGGCCGGCTCGAAGAATGATGACGAACCGCCATCCTTTTGACCCGGCTTGCCGTTTCCCAGCAACGTTCTGACGGTCCGCTTGCGCGGATCGAGTTCCTTGATCTTGTGATTGTAAGTGTCGGCGATCAGAACCTTATTGCCGAACCAAAGAACTCCCAGCGGATGCTGCAGACGGACCTCGTCTGCCGATAACCATCCTGATCGCCAAATTCGAACAGGTTTGCGCCCGCGAGCGTTCGAACCTGGCCTGTGCCTGGATCGATTTCACGAATGACGTTCGCTTCACTGTCGGCCGTGTAGAGAACCTTTCCGTCACTGGTAATTCCCGAAGGCTGCGCAGAATCGCGCTTCGAGCAGCGAGCCATCGCGGCGACCCTCGCGTCCCGTCGCCCGCAAACACGCCAACTATTTTCTGGTCGAGATTCAACTTCCAAATCTGGTGCGGCCCGGCCATCGCAATGTAGAGGTCCGCGCCCGACAAGTTGCAGGTCCCACGGCGAATTCAGATCAATGCTGCGCGCCGGCTCCGCTGCTCGATAATCCGCGCGCCCGGCGACCCGTGCCGGCGATCGTCTCAACTGAATGTGACTTTCAGATCGATGCGTCGAATCAGATGGTTCTCAGTATCCGCGACGTAGAGGAAGTCGCCATCCAGCGCCAGGCCCTGTGGCTGGAAGAAACCTGCCGCTGGAAGTAGGTCACCGTCAGCGGCTTCAGCTTTGCCGGTGCCGATAGTCTTCAACCAAAGTCGCCGTCGAGCGAGGTCACCACAATGCGGTTGTGACTGGAATCGGCGATGAACAGGCGATTGGACTTCGCATCAGCCAGAACCTTCCCCGGAAAAGCGAGCGGCAAGTCACCGACGCTGGCGCGCTCGAGGGCCAGACGCAAAGGCTGCTCGTTTAATTCGCCGCGCGCGCGAAATTCTGCGGCCAGCTTGATTGATCGCCTGATCGATGGGTTCGTAGTTCCCTTCACCCGGCACATAACCAACGATGTAACCTGCCGGATCGATCAACACGCGCGTGGGCCAGGCATTCACGTTGTAAGCGCGCCAGACCGCAAAATCGGCGTCATTGTAGACAGGATGCGCAATGTCGTATCTCACGATCACGCGACGAATGTTGTCGGTCTCTTTTTCGTTCTCATACTTGCCTGAGTGAACGCCGATGATGACCAATTGATTCGCGTATTTCTTTTCCAGCTTTTCCAGATCGGGAATGATATGCAGGCAGTTAATGCAGCCATAGGTCCAGAAATCCAGGAGCACAATCTTGCCTTTGAGGCCTGCGAGCGAAAGCGGTTTGTCTGTGTTCAGCCATCCTCGGCCGCCGGTTAATTCCGGGGCGCGTCGCCGCGGTTGCGACTGGGCAGCGTTAGGTCGCCGCGATTTCCGGCACGCAGCTGAATCCAGGAGAATCGTGCTTGCGCGCCAATAATGAGATAGCAAACGAGACGGCAACAGATCTGTCGAACGATACTCACGGCGATAATCTCCTTTTGGCAGCTATAAGCGGCAGCTCTGCCACACCGGTGCGCGATGTCAATCGAGTCAGTACCATCCGCGTAAGCGATGGGATCCGAGGCTTCGCGCAAGTCTCCGACTGCCGCGCAGACCTTCTACTTGGGTAACAGACCTGGATTTCGCAACCCGTCAGGGTTGCGTCAGGCATTCGCGAGCAGTTCCGCATCGGAGTAGCCACGAGCGCAGCAACACCGGCTGGAGGCGCATCAACCGCTTCGACGGTACATCATGAACCACTCGGAAAAAATGGGAGAGACGCAAACTGCTCAGCGCCCCTCCCAAATTGATCCGCCTTAGTCGAAGTTGCTGGTTTAGAACGTAAACTTCGCACCAAAGCGGAACGCCGATGGCGCCTGCACCAGCAACGCCGATCCGTAGAACGGATTCAGAGTTGCCGGAACTCCGGGAACGCCACTGTTAATCGAGTAGGTCTGATCCAGAGTCACCGCTCGCTGGCTATTGAAGACATTGAACCAGTCACCGCGTGAGACGGATTTCCTTCTTCTCACCAATCCTGATTGGGTAGTAGACACCCAGATCAAGATTCATCGTGGTCGGCGTGCGGCTGGAACCGATGCTTTCGACCGTGTTCGGGAAGCCTGGCTGAGTGGCGGTCACCACCGGCACGACCGCCGTGCCGCGCTGAACGCCGAAGCCTTCGTTGTTGCCATAGATGACATGCGGAATCAGTTGATTGAACGGCGTGCCGGACTGAACGTAGAAGTTTCCGCTGACCAGAAGCTTCCAGGGTGTCCGGTAGCTGCCGTTGAACTTGAACTGATGCGGTCGATCGTTCGGCAAACGACCGTAAGTGTTGTCGAGCAGGCTCTGCAAGATCGAACAACGAAGTGATGTTCGGATCAGACTGCCCATTGTCGTTGCGGAACAGGCCTTCGTAGTTACCGGTCAGGCTCGAGTAAACGTACGAAGCGATGAACTGATAGTTGTTGGTAAATCGCTTGGTCGCGGTGAACTCAACGGCGCGGTAGAAACGCTGCGCGCGGCCGAAGCATCGTGGTGCACGTCCCGACGGCTGCGTCGATCTCCGGCACAGGCGGTCCGCTTCCGTGGTGCCCGGCTCATTTCGTTCCGGGATTGAAGATGAAATAGTTGTTACCGTCATCGAATGAACCATCTTCGATCACGTTTCGCATGTGACGATAGATGCCGCGCACGCCGATAGCGAGGTCCCTGGCGACTTCGTATTCCAATCCCATGCTGTATTCACCGACACTCTGCGGTTTCAGACCTGGATCGATAGGTGTCGCGTCGGCTCCCGAGATTGACTGCGCCGGTGCTGACGCCCGGGAACGATCAAAGAGCCCGCGGGCGCATTGATCGTGTTCGACGTTGAAGTTCTTGTCGGTTTGCACGTCTTTCGATCCGGCGCGAACGTTCACATCCAAAGGGATTGGGGTCTCAATAAAGGTGGCATAGTTGGCAAACAACTTGCCCTTGCCCTTGCCCGTGAAAGTCCCAGGTCAGCCCAGTCTCGGCGCCAGGTTGTCCCAGAAGTTATTGAACTTGACGTAAGACGCCGTTGTTGCTGTAAGCCTGCTCATAATCCCAGCGCGCGCCGATGCTGAACTGCCAGTCGCGAGCGAATTTGTAATCATCCTGAATGTAGAACGCCTCGGCATTCGTGTAGGTCTTTCCCGATCAGTTCAAAGTCACGAACGCGCGTGGTGTTGCGCAGGATGAACGGATTGTTGAAAGCCTCGGCCGTGGTAATCGTACGTAGCCGTGCCGTTGACGGTCAGGCCCAGCGCCGCCAGCGTCGCGGCCGGAATCGCTTGCGCGCGGGTTACGCCTGCCGAACTCGGACAGGTGATCGCGGTGGCGCGCACCGTGCATACCAGCCAGTTATTGGTTATGCGTGAACCATTGGTGGAATTGGCATCGGCGCCGTTGGTTGGCGTCAGTCCCAGCCCGGGCGTGAACGCGTAAGTGATCGCCGGCCCACTCGAGAGAGTGTTGATGTCGTACATGATTACGGAACCACTCAAAGCCCCACTTGATCGTGTGTTTGCCCGCGATGTTCTGCATGTGAGCATTGAATCTCATAGCGGTTGCGATCCTGGTTCGTAGTACAGTCCGAAGCCGGGTCCCCGCACATAGTTGCGCTGCAGTGAACCGCCGCGGCCATCGACAAAATCTACAAAGCCCGTTCCGGTACACCCGGAGTTGGGGCACGTAACACCCGTCGACACAGGTGACAGGACCGCGTCTGTTTCTCAACACCGGCAAAGTTATCAACGACCAGTGACTTGTCGATACGTCCAGCGGAATTGAATTCGCTCGCTGGAAGTGGAGCCCGCCCGAGAACTCTCCGCAATGAAGTTCGGCTCGGATGGTCGAATTCAGACGGAACGCATAGTTGTGTCCACCCGTTTCGCCAGTGTTCCCAGGAACGCGCGTGATATCACTGCCGAAACCATTGACGTTGGTTAAGCGCGCCGGTAGCCTGAAAGCCCTCGATCTTTGGTGAAGTCACCAAACGTCGACGCGGTAAAAGTGTTCCTGTTATTCACCGCCCAGGTGATCTTGCCGGCATAGAACGGAATGCGTGACCTTGTTTTGCAGCCGGATTGCATGGAAAGTCTGGGTCAGATAGTAGTTCTTGCGCTGTTGCGGATTGAAGGCGCCGAAGAACCATAAGCTTGTCACGTCTTGATTGGGCCGCCAATGTCTCCACCGATGTCGGCTTCAGAAAAGCCATTGGCGGCCGAGCCGGTAAACGGAAAGTTCTTAACTTCGCGCACCAGGCCCTTGGTCGTTCCATAGCCAAACAGGTCGCCGTGAAACTCGTTGGTGCCGCTCTTGGTGATGACGTTGAAAATTCCGCCGGTTGATTTGCCATACTCAGCGCCGTAAGCGCCGGTCTTGATCTCCACTTCCTGCACAAATTCAAATGGCAGGTTGGCGCCGGAACCGCCCATCGCCGGATCCGTCGTGTTCACGCCATCCAGAATGTAGTTGTTCTCAGGCCCTGACGATCCGGCGACCGAAGGATCGCGATCGCGCCCGGTGGCATCACGCAATCCTGAACGCGTCACACGTCGGGCGCGATGGTGTAAAGTCCCTGCACCGTGCGTTGGGTCGGGAAGTTTGAAAACTGATCCGTTGATACGTTTGAACCGCTCGTGTTTTGAGCAGTATCCACCGCCGCGCCGCCGGTTACAGTGACGGTTGCGGTGGCCGTGGCCAAAGACAGTTGCGCATCCGCCGTGGCCGTCCTTCCCAGGTTGACGACGACGTCACTCTGTTCGAACTTGCCGAAACCCGAGGCGTCAATCGCAATCTTGTAAGCGCCCGGCGGCAAAGCCGGAATCTGATAATGACCATCGTCACCGGTAGTCGCGGATTTAGGTGAAATCAGATTTGCACCGGTTACGGTGACCGTGGCGCCTTTACCGCTGCGCCATTGGGATCGATAACTGATCCCTCGAGTGAACCAGTGGTACTCGTCTGCGCGATTACACTCACCGCAGATAGCCCCAGGCTCAGCATCAAAATGAACTTCAAAATGTTCTTCATTCTAAGATTTCCTTTCTTTTGACTTAAAACGTTGCCCCCAAGCCGCTGTTGACCTTCAAGTGGCTATTCGCCTCGAGCGCTCCACCTCCGGCGGCCCTGGGATAAACCGCTCAGAATTCAAACCGTCCGACGAATTGAATGACTCGCTGAGCGCTGCTGCTCGTAAAGGTCGAGGTGATACGTCCAAAGGACGTGCTGCTGACGTCGTTACCCGCATAGAAGAAATTCGCGTGATTCAAAACATTGAAAGCCTCAGCGCGAAGCTGGAAGGTGGTTTTTTCAGTAATGCGAATGTTCTTGATGATCGACGCGTCCCAGTTAAAGAAGAGCGGACCGTTGTCGAAGTTGCGAGCCATATTGCCTGTTTGACCAGGACCGTTCAGGAAGAAAACCTGCCCGGGAAAAGGAGCTGAGCCAAAAGGCGCGGCGCCAATGCCTGCATTCAGACCGGCAACCTGAGAGGCGCGAATTCCCTGCTGGCATTTCGCGAGATCGATATTGATTACCTCAGGGTCAACCCCAAAAACTCCGCAGGGAGTCTGGAATACACCCAACAGCGCTTTAAGCTGTGGCAGCGTCAGGTTGGTTTGCGGTGTTTGCCGCCCGGAACGACCGGCGCGATTGAGTGTGCCGCGGTTGTCGGTAATCAAAATCGGTGCACCCACGCTGACGCGGAAAATCGAAGTTAATTCCCAACCACTGACCAGACGATCGACGAAACCGTTGCCGCTGTTGAGCCAGCGCCGGCCGCGGCCAAAAGGCAGTTCATAAATCGTGTTGAAGTTGAGGACCTGTGCGGTGTCAAAGTCAGCCCGAGCGTATTCGAGGTTGGGCTGGGCATTGTCGATCAGGGGATCGAAACGCGTCTGACCGGTGCCGGCCGCGTCCGTCAGGGTCTTCTGCAACGTGTAGTTGGCCTGGAAGGTCCACCCATTCGCGAACCGCTTGCGCAATTCAATCTGGGCCGAGTTATAGGAATAGCGCGCGGAGTTGGTGTCGAGATCAGCCACACCCGTGTTTGAATTCGGCAGCACGGTGGTGTTGCCGACACCAAAACTGCTGATGTAGAGGAACGCCAACTGCCCCGGAGTACCGGCGCGAATGGCGTTGGTGATGGTTGCGTTGCTCAGCAGCGCCGCCGCGTTTGGACCAAACCTGGCCGGATCGTTCAATACCGACAACGGCTGACACCCGGCGCCCGAGGTGCAATTGGCGCTCAAGCCCAGGTTCAGATTACTCAAACCGCGATTAAAGTCAGTCAGGAATCCATTGTCGAAGATTCTTACCTGGTTGAAGTCGAGACCGCGAACCAGATTCGAGCTTTGGCCGTGAACGAACCTGGCCTCCAATGCGATCCCATGCGGAAGTTCGCGTTCAATGCCGATATTGAACTCAGTAATCTTTGGTGTTTCGAGGTTCGGATCAATCCCGAACACGGTGCCAAAGTTCGCTGCCAGCGCATTGTTCTGGGCATAGGTGCGTGGTACCTGGAAGGCCGGTGTGGTAAATGCCGGCAAGGCGCCCACGCGCGAATTCAAGCCGCCCTGCGTCACGGTCTGCACCAGTCCGGCGTTTCCCGAAGTCGCGTTGTCCGCCGAACGAATGAATTCGTCGTTGACAAAACTCTGACGGAAACCGGCCCGAATGACGGTCTTCCCTCCATTCGGAAAGATCTTGCCGATCACGTTTTCGCCGAAGTTCGGCGACCACGCGATGCTGAGAACGGGAGCGAAATTGTTTTTGTCGGTCTTGAAGTAGCTATTGGGAATCCCTGAGTTGCCGCCGGCAAAATCATAAGTCCCAGCCGGATTCAGAATTGCCTGAAGCGGTGTCTGCGCTCCGAATACTGGCTCCAGCGCCAGGCCGTTTTCTTCCTTGACGGGAGTAAACAGCTCGTAACGCAGGCCCAGGTTCAGGCTCAGGTTCGGTCTGAAACGCCATTGATCAGACAGGTACCCCGACCAGTGACTGAAAGCGAGATTGCGAACAGTCTCGGTGTTTGGTTGGAAGCCTGAGGTCTTGTCCTGAACGTTGTAGGTCAGGTTGCCGCTGCCGACCGTGCCACCCAGGAGCGTCAACAGGTTGTTCGCCACTGCGAGTTGCGCAGTGTTGACGCAGTTTGCGCCGGTGGCCGCAACACAGCCCGCCGCGTTGTTGAATTGCGTCAGCGAGAATGCCGGCGTGTTGCCAGCACCCTCGGCAAATGTGGGAATGGTCGAGCTGGCAAATGCCGGCGGACCAAACGGCTGGACCTTGAACTTGTCATAGGAACCGCCAAAGCGGAAAGTGTGGTTTCCCGGGTATAGGCGGCGTTGTCCTGCAGGTTATAGATTTTCGTGTTGCGGCCTTGCCTTTGGAAGGTGGATTCCGGGCTGCCAATCAACGCCAGGGTCAGAAAATAATCATTCGGACTAGTTGTGCGATCGAAAGTCGGGTCGCTTCCCTGATACCCGCCGCGAATCTCATTCGAAAAATTGTTCGAGAGGGACCCGTGATAAGCAATCGCGAGAAACGGAGTGTGGGCATCCTGGAATCCAAAAGGCGTCGTGCCATAGCCGCCATTGTCGACGTCCGGACGCTGGAGCAATTCCTTCTTATAGTTATAGACGACATTAATCGAGTGGCGGGGATTAATGACATAGTCGAACCGGCTGGTGTAGGCCCAACGATCCTGATTGCTGGTTTGCGCGAAACGATAGCCGGTGGTGTTCAGCGCGTCGCCCACGTCGCTGGTGTTACCCGCAGTGGGAACGTTCGCCAGAAAGCGGCTCTGAATCACCGAGTTAATTCCCGTCGGAGGCGTCCCCGAGACGCCTCCGGCAGTCGCCAGCGCAAAGATGTTTCCGGTTCGCGTCACGCCGGCAGTGTCTACCCACGTGAAGACTCCATTGCGCGCGTTCGGCAAAAGAATGGTGCGGGTGGTGATTGCTCCCTGGCGCAACATAAATCGCTCGTAGGCGCCAAAGAAGAAGACTTTGTCTTTGATGATCCGGCCACCAACCTTACCGCCGAACTGGTTTCGATTCAGGAAAGGCAACGCGGTGCCGTTGAAGTTATTAAAAAGCTGTTGCCGGCAAGTTTTGAATTGCGGTTGTATTCGTAGACGGCCCCGTGAAAATCGTTGGACCCGCGCGGCGTGACTAACTGAACCTGCGAGGCCCCGTAGCCTGAGTCCGCGCCGGCGTTCTGCGTGACGATCGTGAACTCACCTGTGTCATCAACATTCGGACGATCGGGAACAAAGTCCGTGGCGTTCGCCCGAATAAAGTTGTCCTGTACGTTAATGCCATCGCGGGTGATGTTGGTAAACGACGACCGCTGACCATTGATGGTCATGCTGGTCAGACCGTTCGACGACGTGCCCGCCTGCAACTGAATCAGCGCCAGCGGATTACGCCCATTGAGCGGCAACTCAACCACCTGCCGTTGGCTAACCGTCGTGCTCAACTCGCCTGTGGTCGAGTTGATGATTTCGGCCCCGGCCACGACCGTCACGGTTTCGTTAAAGCTGCCTACTTCCAGAGTCGGATTGAGCGAGTACTGAGCGCCGACGTCAATCTTCACATCCGTTGCGGTATAGGTCTTATGACCGGGCGCGCTGACTTTCACTGTATACAAACCAACTTCGAGCAGATTGAAGCTGTAAGTTCCTTCACCGCTGCTTTGAGTGGTTCGATCTCTGCCCGTTCTGTTGTCAGTGACGGTGACGGTCGCATTGGGGATGACACCGCTCTGGTCCGCAACTGTGCCCGTCAAACTACCAGTATTCGATTGCCCTAACCCGGTTATGGCAAACAACCAAATGAACAACACCACCACGCAGAATCTTTTCATGTTCGCTCCTTAAATGAGTGTCTTTGCCGGCTCGTTGCTGAGACTGATCAGGCGCTTTTCCGAAGCGGCCATCATTCGGGACAACGAGAAAGCCTTCTCTTTCTGTCGCGATCAGGAAGTGCAACCGTCATGCCTGTTCGGCGACGAGAATTGAAAGGGCATCATTGGTTGCGTTGGCTCGTGCGAAGCAGACAGTGCGGTGGTCCATATCTTGATGAATCTGGATATCGCGCGCCCGTGGCTTGCCTAAAATGGATCGGAGTCACATTTCAGGTGTCCCGTTCTTTGGACTTCGGTACGCACGCCTCTGGCGTGCCATTACGAATTAACCGTGTAAGGCAGGTGTGCGGCTGGAAAGATCTGCCGGCTCGAAATCAAAGTGGTTGGGAAGGTTGAAGAGTAGACGTGACCAATCCAACAAGCTGCGGAGCAGCGGACAGAATTAAGCCCAGGGCGAGGCTTTGCGAGCCTTGGGTTAGTTTGGTTAGATCGGCAGAGCCGCGAAGCGGCGACAGAGAGTCAGTAAACAGGCTCAGGTTGATTACCGGTAATCTGTGTCGCCCCTTCGGGGCTCGATCACCTTAGTTGGGTTGACCCAAGGCTCGCAAAAGCCTCGCCCTGGGCTTAACTCCGACCGCTGCTCCGCAGCTCGTTGAATGGTCACGTCTAATAAGATTCGCTGAGAGTAGATCCGGCGCAACGGCTTCCCGCTTTACACCGGACAATCTTCGATCACCCGGCTGAAACCGGGTGTGCATGACAACCTCGATCCTTTTTTGTGCAAAGCATTCATGCGAGTCTTCTGCTGTCCCGGCTTTCCGATTGGCGCACCACCGCTTTCAAGGCAGTCGCCAACTTGCCGGCGCGCTTCGCGAAGTTGACGAACGTTGTAAGCACCGTATCCCAAAACTAACCCGCGTTGCGCCTGTGCGCGTTCTCCGAGAAAGAAATATCGACAGAGGATGCGCAATGATGCCCAGCCTATCAGCCTCGTCCGCCACCGCTCGGTCATCGATATGATCGGGAAGGAAGCACCTGACATGTATTGCCTGCGTCCGTACGCGCAACTTCAAGCAGCTCTCCGGCCTCTCGATGCAGGGCGTCAATCAACGCCTCCTGGCGTTCCGCATAAATCGAACGCATTCGCCGGATATGCCGGGTGAAATGACCTTCGCTAATGAAATCCGACAGCACGGCTTGATCGATTGTAGGATTACACCAATCCATGGCAGCCCGTGCGCGGCAAATGCTTCCACCAGGTCCGAAGGAACCACCATGTAACCGATGCGCAGCGCGGGAAAGAGGACCTTGCTGAAGGTGCCGATATAAATGACCCGCCCACTCTTGTCCAAACCCTGTAGGGCCGCTAGGGGTCGCGCCACGTACCGGTACTCGCTGTCATAGTCGTCTTCCAGAATCCATGCGGACGTTCGGTTGGCCCAGTCCAGCAGGGCCAGCCGGCGAGCCAAACTCATGGTGACGCCCAGCGGGTACTGATGCGACGGAGTCACATACGCGACGCGCGCATTTGACGAACTCGCCGCCGGGGCCGAGATGTCAAACCAGCATCATCTACCGTAACCGGCACCAGACGAGCACCGGCGCCGGTAAAGCGCCGCCCGCGCCGCGCTGTAGCAATACTCTTCGACCAGCACGGATTCGCCGGGATCGCAGCAGGACTCGCGCAGACAGGTCGAGAGCCTGTTGCGTACCAGAGACGATCACGATCTGATCCGGTTTGCAGTGCACTCCGCGCGACGGGCCAAGATACGCAGCGATCGCCCCGCGGAGCGGCATGTGAAGCCGGCCGCCGGACCATAGATTCAAGAGTCCGCGCGAATCGTCGCGCCAGCGCCGGGCGACCAGACGAGACCACAGAGTCATCGGAAATTGGTCGAGAGCAGGAATGCCGGGGACGAACGGTCGCAACCTGCCCAGAGGCCGACGGGCTACGGTCACTGATGTCTGCGCCAGCACCTTGCCGCGGCCGAGAGAGAGCGTTGTTTCGGTTTCTATCTGCAAGGTGGGCTTCGTCTTCAGCCGAGCCTCCAGCAGCTCTTCCGGCAACGTGGGAGACACGAATGTTCCCGAGCCCACCCGTCCTTCAACATAGCCCTCGGCGATCAGCTGATCGAAGGCGCTCATCAGCGTGTTTCTCGAAACGCCCAGATCAGTTCGCCATTTGCCGCGTCGAGGGGAGGCGCGTTCCGGCTGACAACTGTCCCAGCAGAATCGCTGCCCGAAGCCGTTGGTAGACCTGATAATAGAGCGGCGTTGAGGAGGACTCCTCAAGCGGTACCGAGGCGAATGGGGCTGCGGTTGAGCGTTTAGTCATAGCTCATTGCGCGCCTGGGGAGCTGCGATATTAGGAGAAATTGGCACCTCCCGTCTACTGAAAAATGGAACTTGTGCCAGGGCCAATCCGTCGATAGTATCCAGTAACGATGTCGTTGGTAGCAGTTTTTCAGTGGTAATTAACAAGGGTTTCACCTCTCAGAGTTGCACGTCAAATTCAACGGCTCTCCCCAGGGCGTGCGATAAATCTCAATTACAAGATGAAGCGACAGACTCTGCACAATGGAGATGAATCAGAGATACCGCTCTATTCGATAAAGTGGATCCGACGCGTGTTGCGGGAAAGGATCAGCGACCTGCGGGAAATGGTGAGATGACCTGCGTCAGCGGGCTGAGGATGTGACGTGCACGCTTGAGGGTTTTGGGCTCTTTGGTCTGCTCCACAACTTTGCCCTAGCGGCGCCAGCGAGTTGGATTTCTATTCCGAAGTGCGGCGTTTCTGAGATCTTTCTCATTAGAAATGCTTTGCGATGACGCGCGGGTTCACAGGTCAAGGCGGCGCGTTTGCTCAAGATGCACGAAACCACGCTCAACTCGAAAACTCAAGAGCTTCAAGATAGATCATCGCGAGTACTCAATCGCGGTTGATGGGCAAGGTAGCTGAAGTCGCCGAACTTTTTGCAGACCTAGTCAGTAGGTTGATTTATGAAGATGCTCACACCAATACGACAAGCGCCAGAGACACGTCCCCGCATTAATCGCCACGACGCGAGTAATCGGTCAGATAATTCAAATCGCGCGCCCTGCTCAGGGGTCACGCGGATTTGCAGTTGTCCCGAAGGATAAACCGCATCGACGCGCTCAAGGTTCTGATTCGATCGCTTCTGGATCACCTGGAAGACCTTACTGAACCAAGCGAGGTCGGAGGCCGCCGATCTCAGTCTGCAAGCTGTGGTTCGACGTTTTGAAGTTGGAGCTAATTAAGCATGCACTGATCAGAACCGGTGGTAAGCAGAGACAAGCAGCCAGGTTGCTGGGGAAAAGAAGACCACGCTGAATGCGAAGATTCTGCGCTATGGAATCAGGGGTCCGAAAGATCCCGGACGCTCAAGCGACGGACACCGGATCCATTTCTCAGCTGATCAAACGCCAACACGCGGTGCCTGACGATTCGGAATAGTCCCATCGGTACGCACGCCTCCGGCGTGGCTTCGGATGTCATGCCGCGCGATTATTGCACGCAGAGGCGTGCGTACGCTGCCGCGCGAACCGGCGCATCCTCTCTGCACTCGCTTATCGATTGGCGATCCAGTTCACTTCCCAGGTCTTGCCCCCATCATCAGAGAACGCCTGTTCAAAACGGCATGAATTTGGAGTGATGTCTGAAATCACAAAGCGAACCAGGATGGCCTCGGCCGTTGAGCGTCTCCTGATCAAAGAATTCGCCGCGGCCGTTTTTGAATTCGCCGATCGTGGGTGGTCCCAGAACGCCGCTCTGGCTGTTCGCAAAATTGAGACTCCATTGGTGCGATTCCGGATTGTATAGTCGCAGGCTCAGGGCCTCGAGGTGACCTGACCGGACCGTCGACCTCGAGTTCCACCAGATTTGCGCGCCCATTCCAAATCTTGCGAACCACGGTAGTGCCTTCATATTCAACCCAGGTCGTCGAGCCCGTTGAGGGACGCAGCAGCCGTCGCAGATGCGTCTTCCATTTGCCAATCTCGAAATCAAAGTCATGTTGGCCATCACGGGCAGCGGGGCGTTGTACATTTGTCTGCGGGCCTTCGAGAGTTATGCGCGGAAAATCTGTGAAGAGGTTGCGCCGACACAATCACGATAAAGGACACCAGGAGACGAATGAAGCGGCTTGAGATCATGAACTATGGTGCCTCCGTCCCGGTTATTTAATTTACTGATCGGACAGCCTGCTTTGCCGCTGAACGACGGCCAACGCGGAATAATGCTCATCAGGTTTTTCCTCACGGCTGAGTTTTGCGTACAGAGCCGTGTGCCAAACCCACACCCATAAGACCGACGACGTAAAACGTTAGTATTATCGCCGGCGATTTCAATCCGGATGCAATCATGGCGAAACTGATTAGAAAGCCAGCGCCGGTAAACGCAGAAGTAACCTCGCCCATCCGGTTTGCTTGCTGCTCCAAAAACGCCGCCCAAGCACAAGGGTCGCGCCGGCGAGCGCCCAAAACCAAGACCGCCAAAAACGAAGTGCAGCAGTCCGTGCCGGGTCAATCTCAGTTGCGTGCATTGGTGTTCCCGGCGGAAGCCCGAGGCTGGATCGGCAACAAACACGCCGGCACCAATCAGGCCCGCGCCGTACGCGGCCAAAAGGATGGGCGCCCAGGTTCCGCCTCGACGTCCGTGCAAGACCTTGCGGAAGCAATTAATTGCACCGGCGATAACGATGGAGACCGCTGAGCACGAAATTGCTAATCTGAATCCAACCGAGATCGCCGTTGGCTGCAAGCAGACTCAAGGCATGCCGCCGCATGTCGAAGCCCTCGCGCAACAAAAGCCTGAGACGAGGCCCACGACGACATAAATCGGGCCTGCCGCCATACCGCAGCGTAAGAGCTTTTCTGTCAATTGATCCCCAACGTGGATAGCTGGAGGCTCCTCAATGGTTGCTTCTCTTTTCTCACGCCGATTCCTGATTGATAGACAGGATTTACAGGATTTACAAAATTAAGAAAGCGGATGTAAGAACAGCACTAACGCAACTTGCTCTATTCGGTCTTTCCTGTAAACCTGTAAATCCTGTCCATTAATTTCGGATCATTTCGGACGCTTGTAGCGCCCACGACCCTCCGGTGCTGCGGCTCGGGTGATCCTGCGCCGACATCGCCCGCCATCCGTTTCCTGTCTTTAGATAGACATCCGTGTATCGACTCTGAGCCCTTGAAAACGATTCCGGCCAGTCCGCAAACCGGTCCCTCGGACCAGCGCTACGTCTCCCACAATGCGCGTTCACGTCCTGAAGTTTGTACATTCGGCGACATCCAGGGGCCCGCTTGCCGTATTGCTCAGGGAACTCAGCCTTGTTCAGAACTGAGCCGTCCGATTCGATGACCTCAAAGTCTTCGGTCAGATGCTCGAGAATACCATTCCGACGTCTGCATTCAGAATGCATCGACGTATTCCTGATTGAGTCGCACTAAGATTGCCTGATCGGATCCATCGCGTTTCAATTCAGCAGCCATCAGTTCATCTCCTTCTAAAGCGCCAGTCCGGGTCACAGGCTGACGGACGACGGAAAGTGCCATTGTCGAGTGCGACATAGGGTGCCATTTAGCATGAGTTCTTTTTCCTCGTCGGCAACCAGAAAGAAAATAGCCCAGCGCTTCAGCGCTGGGTGACATCGTATGAGTTCGTTGGAGTCCGTGAAGCGGACGACTGAACAAACCTATGAAGCTGTGCAGCCGTCCGTTTCACGGACTACAGGCACTTCTCCATCAATCCCACCGATGAATCGGTGGGCTATTATCATTCGTCGGCTGCGCCGACTTTTGGGACGAAAGCCCGCAAAGTTGATCCGGACGTTTCGCCTAAAGGTAGCCCTTGTGGCGATGACTTTCTTTAACGACAATGAGCGACTGCCTTTTCGTTGATTAGATCATGAGACATACAGGATCATTTTCGTCGTGTTTGTCCTGGCGGTGACACTCCTCTGGACCACCGCAAGTCGCGGCGCCCGATGCGACGGTTCCCTATCGAACGGCTATCGCAAATGGGTTCATGTCAGCACCACTCTGGTCGGTCCAACGAGCCTCATTCTTCGCCTCGAACGGCGGCATCCACCACATCTATGCGAACGAGCAAGCCTTGAAGGGATACGAAACCGGCAAGTTTCCCGACGGCGCAATGATCGCTATTCGACCTGCTTGAGACCAAAGAAATTAATGGCGCTACCATCGAGGGAGCGCGCCAGCGCATCGACGTAATGTTAAAAGACGCGCAGCGCTTCCCGAGCACCGGGGTTGGGGATTTGAACGATTCCCGGGCGACAGCCAGACTGACGGTCAACTGACCGATGAGCGCCGACGGCAATGCTTTGGCTGTCACGAAAAGCAGTAAGAGAGCAGGATTTCGCTTTTCAGCAAGTTCCGCAAGTAGTCTCCAGTCGTGATTAATCCGCAGATTACGCAGACTACACAGATGAAAGATAGCAATTAGAGAAAACCCGCCAACGACGAATTCCCGGTCTCTTAACGGATACGAGGCTAGCTAACTGAAACTGTCAGTTCCTATCGTGTAATCTGCATAATCTGCGGATTAATAGTTTGACCGCAAGATTCGGATATCAACGCTCTTTCAACATCCGTATCATCACGTTCATGCAAATATCATTTCAAATTACCGCGTTGCCAATCGAAAAGTTCAGCTCATTACTCAAGCAAAGCGACGCCGAATTGCGAAGCATCAGCGCCCGCCGCATGATCGCTGATAAGAAGCCCGGCTTTCCGTGTCGAGTAAGTCTGGTTGACGCCGAACCGGGCGAAGAAGTGCTACTGGTTCCCTTCACTCATCACGATGTGACCTCTCCTTATCGTGCGGCTGGGCCAATCTTTGTTCGGGCCGGGGCGCAGCCTGTCAAACTCGAGGGTAAATGAAGTTCCGGCGATGATCCGATCGCGGTTGCTATCGATTCGTGGGTATGACTCGACGGGGACGATGTTGATTTCGGAAGTGACGAACGGAAGTGAGCTGGAAGAACATCTCGGTCGATTCTTCGCCGACCCAGGCGTCGAGTACGTACATATCCACAACGCTCGTCCCGGTTGTTACAACTGCCGCGTCGATCGCGTGTGACTATCTCGCCGCCTCTCCTCAAACCAAAGGCACCGTGCCCAAGCTAATCCGCAGATTACGCAGATTGCGCAGATTTAAAAGAGCAATTAGGAAACCCCGCCAACGACGCATTCACGGTTTCTTAACGGAGCCGAGGCTAGCTAACTGAACTGTCAGTTCCTATCTGTGTAATCTGCGTAACCTGCGGATTAATATCTCCGACTCAAACCAAAGGCACCGTGCCCTCAAGCACCTCGCGCTCGGAGACGTGGAGCGACTCCCGGTCGCCAACGCTTTACTTTGTGCGCCACCCGATACCTAAGCGGTCCGCCATCGGCTCTGCTCCGCTCCAGCGTCGCGCAAGGCAATACGTAACTGAACGTGAAGTACAAC
>ERZ1370068.9456-contig-8233_pt1 | contig 53589 bp, 68 predicted proteins | sample MGYA00561227_ERZ1370068 | MGnify/ENA primary metagenome ERZ1370068 (study PRJEB38410, sample SAMEA6850437) | metagenome | study: Metagenomic assessment of the ecological functions of the soil: analysis of the soil microbiota associated with the... | reverse complement strand
AATGCTTCGTTCAGTTACGTATTGCTAGCCAACGAACCGGCGGACCGCTTTGCGGGTTCGCCCGCTTCCTGTTTTGGCGCTGACGATCGTCCCCGGCGCCCACGTCCACGCCGAAGGATGGACGCCAGTGGCGTTGACGACCGATCCCGCCGGCTGACGCAGGATCCCGCGCCACTTGATCCACTGCCTGCCGACCGATCGGCAGGCGGCCTTCGGCGAGACCTGGTCAGGAAGTTGGAGCTCCTCGTCGGGAGAAATCTCCAGCGAGCCGCCCAGCCAGGAAACTCGTGAGGCGCGCTCGACGCAGTCCTTGTTCCCGTAGTCGGGAAACGGGGTCGAGTGCTCGTGCTCGCGCTCGGGCCCAAGCCGCCTGGCCAGGTCACTGAAGATGCCCACAGACGACCGAGTCGCGCATCGCCGTCAGCCAGGTAGAGAAGTCCCGCCGCCACGCGGGCATAGGTCCACGGGTCGGCCGTCGTGCGCGATCTTCTCGTCCACACCCGAGACGACGCCGGCATCGAGCGCGGCCAGCGCGTGCCGGGATCTTGAAGGTGGACTGCGGCGACATCACGGACGCCGCACGTCGTCGCCGGGTCGCGTGCTATCTCGCCGGCGCCGATACTCGAGCAGGATGAAGCAGGCGCCGGCCGGCTCCGCGCTCGCGCCCTGCCGGTCCGGCGGACTGTCGCGGTCGTGTTGATGCCAAGACCACGCCCGGCCATGTCTGACAACGCACGCATGTCAATCACTCCGGGCGGCGTCGGCCGCCGGAATGCCCGCGGCCCGGTGCCGCAGAGCGTGGGCCGTACTTATAACGATGCCGGTAGAATTGAGCTCGATGACCCACGTCATTCGCGCGCGCGCCGCTCGCGGCGACGCCGATGCCCCTGGCCGTGCGCGACAGCCCTGGACGTGCTTCGGGCGTTCAGCGGGGACGCCGCTCATTTCTCGCGGCCGGCCATCGGCCGACGGTCGCGCCGACGAACGAAGCGGGAATCGCGCGGGGCTGCAAACGTCGCCAGCGAGTGATGGCCGTCGGTCGCGCAAGTCGTCGCCGACCGGCGGCGCCACGCCAGCTTCGGCGAGCTGATCACAGCCGGCGTCGCTGGATGGAACCGCATCCTCGAGGTCGGCGGCGATCGCGTCGGGGCTGCAGCCCGGCGTCACGCTGACCGATGATCTCTCGATCTCCAGCTGCGCCGGGACAGCCAGCTACTGCCTGCCTCCCGCTCCCACGTTCAACGGGCTGGCGCTTCGATCGGCGGCATCACGTCCGCGACCAGCGCCACCCGGCGCGCGGCGACTTTCAAGTCCGGGATTACGCGGGCCTGGGTCAGAAGAAGGCCCGAGCCGTCGTCCTCGCCAGCGGCGACGATCCTCGACCGTTCAGCGCGGCGTCACACCGCGCCGGTGCCGGCGGCTTCTTCGAAATCGAGCTGCCGGACCGAGCTGGGTCGCAGGTCGCCGGTTCCACGGCTTTAGCCACATGCCCGATGTCGCGAAGCTGGCTTCGGCGGCGGCTGCTTCCGCCGCCGCCGGCATGGACCTCGTCCGACTTGTTCGTTCCGGCTCGGAAGGGACGCTCTGGCGTCATCAGCAAGGTGACCCTCCGGGTCAGTGCCCACGCTGACCGGCGCTGTGACCGCTGGCACTGGCTCTCTTCAGAAACGCGGGCGCCGGAATCGCCTTCCGTGACCAGGCTTCCGAACGCGGCGGCCATCGAGACCAGCGTGGCGTGCCCCCAGGATCGCTCCAGGGCGCCTGGACCTGGCTATCGGCGATCGGCCACATCGGACGCCCGCTGCCTTGCCCTCCCTTCGCGGCGACGGCGCCGATCGATCCGGTTCTGGACGTCGGCGTCTCGCTTAGCGCGGCGCTCGCCCAGTCCCCGTCAGCCAATGATCGAGCTGCCGCCGGGTCACCATAAACCGCGCGGACCGGGCGTTCGACCAGATCGGCCGGCACCTGCGAGCTGGGTACCGGGTTCAGCCACGCGCTTCTGCCGGGCTCTCGGCGGATCGGCGCCTCGACCGCGTCGAGATCCGCCGGTTTCCCAGAGACGACGCGCCAGGACGGCACGGCTGCTGGGATTGCGCGAGGCCGTTGCCGGCGGCTGAATCCAACGCGCGCGTCGGCCGGGCCAGGGCGACCGTCGATCCGCGAATGTCTCGAAGACGGCCCAGCCGACCACTGATCGTGCCGTTCGAGCGCCTCCGAGGAGATGCTCGCGATTTACGACGGCGGCATTTCCGGCGCCGCAGGCGCATAGCTCACCGCGGTCTGGGCGTCTTCATTGCGCAGCCTGCACCCCAACGTCGATACCGAATCATTCGTATGTCCGCGGCGATCGAAGCGGGCGAGCCGGCGATCCTCGAATTCGGCCGGGACGCGATCCGCCTCGGCGGCTCGCCGCTGGCGGAGCTTACGGTCGTCGGCCGTCGTCCGGTCAAACGAAGGAGCTCCTGGTTGTCCGAGCTGTGCGACCACCCACGCGGGCGTCAGAACGAGATCGCGAGCCGATCAGGCTTCGAACCCTGGACCCGGACTTCAAGCTTTCGCCTCGGTGCCAATCTTCTCGAAGTGAAGTTCCTCGCACCCCTGGTTCAAAGTCTGATCGTCGCCATGGGCTCGTCGCGCCGAGTCGCTGACGTTGACGACGCCGCTTGAAGCCAGCGACCTGTGCGCTGCTCCGCAGCTGCCGAGCGGCTGTTCGCCCGAGTCTGTCCGCTTCACGCTCCGGCCCCAGCGCCGCGCTGCTCGCACAGCCACGCCGTGATGAGCGCCGATCTCCCTCGCACGCAGTCGACGCCGCAGGATCCGGTCGAGATGCGTCGTCGGTGCCGGCGGCCGTTTTCTCGGCCGCGGCGTTTGCGCTCTCTTCGCCTCCAACCGTCCGGGATAAGCGCACCCGAATCCGCCCGAGCACCTCGCCGCCCGCACGCGTCCTGTTCCGATCCTCGCGCTGCGAATCAGATTCTGATCCCAGTCGTTTGGCCGCAGCAGCGCCTGAGTGTGCCTTGCGCGGCGAGGTGTTCATCCCGCGACGGAGATCAGAATGCGGACGTTTGGACTGTTTCTCGGCCTGTCTCTGGGCAGCGCGCGCGTTCGCGCAGGACGCCAGTCCCGGTCAGGATCATGCGCAGCACGACATGCAGCAGATGGGCCCGCAGTCGTCGCCGTGGATGGTGATGACCGACGGCGCCCTGTTTGCCTTCTTCAACCATCAGGGCGGCGACCGCGGCGGGACGGAATTCAAAGTCGACCAACTGGTGGATGGCGATGGCTTCCCGCAACGTCGGGCCGAGGCCGCCTGACGTTGACGGGCATGCTGAGCCTCGATGCTCTTTGACCGCCACACCGCGCGGATAGATCGAGGAGATTTTTCAGGCCGGGGAGGAATATCAGGGTAAGCCGATCGTCGACTACCGGGCACCCCGCACGATTTCCGGATGCAGGCGGCGGCGAGCTGGCGCGTCCCGATCGGCGATTCGACGGGAATCACTGCCGGCGGACCGGTCGGCGAGCCTGCGCTGGGTCCGGTCGCGTTCATGCACCGGCCCCTCGGCTGCCGACGATCCTACGGCGCCCTGGCGCACCACACGCTCGACTCCACGCACGTCGCCATGGGCGTCGTCACGGGCCAGCCTCGACCACGGGCCGTGTGGGCGATCGGAGAATCAGTCGATCTTCAACGCGCGCGAACCGGACGACAACCGCTGGGACCTGATGGATCCCGGCCCGCTCGACTCGTTGGTCCGTGCGGGTCTGGTTCAAGCCGTCAGCCGAATGGCTGTTTCAGGTCTCGCACGGCTTTCTGGTCCAGCCCGAAGGCGTCCGGAACCGGGCGATGAACGCCCGGACCACGGCGTCGGGGTCCTGGATGCGCAAGCGACCGAACGGGTTCACGGCCGTCGGCGTCGCCTACGGACGGAACGACAAGAGCGACGGCGCGTTCAACGCGCTGCTGGCGGAAGCCACCGACCAGCGCGGCAGGTGGTCCGCCTACGGCCGCTACGAGACCGTGCAGGTCGAAACTGGTCTTCTACAAACCGGCACGCCCGGGCTCGACGAACCGCCAAGCACGGTCACTGCCGTCACCGGGGGCGTGGTCCGCGTGATTTCGCGCTGGGGCGGATTCGAGATAGGGGAGCTGGCGCGGACGTCACGGCCTACTACGTCCCGGACGCTGCGCGCCGACTACGGCACCCACCCGGTTCTCGTTTCATGCCTTTCGTCGGCTGAGGATCTCCCGTCAGCCACATGGGCCTGCTATGCGGAACATGGTGATGTCGCAGCCGGATGCGCTAGCTACCCGATGAGAGCCGTCAACGCGACGAGGGGCAAGGCCCCCGATCATGGACCAGGGAGCCAGCGCGCTCCGGCCTGGCAGCACGGTCTCGTCGATGAGGTCGGGCTCGAGAGCGACGCGGTCGAGGATGCGCGCGTGTCTGGACTGCTCGGCCAGCGACGACCCGATCGCGGCGAGCAGCGGCGGGCCACGCCAGACCCAGGAGCACGCGGGTCAGCGTGGTCCCGGCCGTGGGACCGGCGTAGCGCGTCGCGAAGAACAGGGTGGCGTGATGAAGATTGCCGCCGATGTGCCGGTCATGAAACGGGGCCGCGCGATCTCACCGATCGGCCGCCTGGCGGACAGGTCTCGAGGCGCAGCGCCCGCTCGGCGCGCGAACCGCTGGATTTCCAGCTGCTGACGCTCCAGCTCGAGACGCTTGGAATCGCGATCGAGAGGTCGCCTTGAGCGCGGCGACTACGACGCTGGCGAGCCGGGACTCGAGGCCGTGCAAGGCCTGGCCCTGGCGCCAGCGGTCCTGATTCGAGAAGGCGGTGTCGCTGGCGCGCGGTTTCCGCGCGCGGAATAGATCGTTGAGGCCCAGGGCAGCGTCGAGGCAGGCGAAACCACGGAACGGCCATACGCGATTATGACCGTGATTTGATCCAGCGATCCCGAAAAGCCTGTTGCGCCGAACTCGGTGACTCGACGGGAACGACTTCGAGGTGCGGATTCTCCTTCAGCGTCACCGGCACGTTCTTGGGGACGCCGGTCCGGTCCAGGAACAGGATCGAAATCTGATCGCCAGGCTTGTGGCGGGCGAGCACCGCCGCCACATCCGTGTCTGATTTGATCGCCTGCCCATCGAGCTGCTGCAGCTCATCGTCCTGATCGATGCCCGCCGCGTACAGCGGCCACGTCGGCGACGACCAGCGCCGCGACGCGGCGCCGTTCCGCGAAGTCGAAGCCGCACGGTCGCCGAGCCAGGCGCGGCCGGCGCTGGCGCGTACGAAGGCTGAAGCCGGCGCGCGCGAGCAGCCTGCGCGTAGTCGGCGACGTCGTGGCCCTGGATGTAGCGCGCGAAGAAGTCGCGCGCGAACTGCGGATCGCCGCTGACCGTCGGCCAGCGTCGCCTCGGCGTCGGCGATCGTGTACGGACGATCGACGTAGCCCTCGCGGCTGCCGCCGGGCTTGCCGTACGCTGCGCCACATCGCGCGCATGAAGTCGTCGAGCGTGACACGCGCCGTCGATGCGATCGCGCAGCGACAGGTCGAGCGCGAGCGCGATCGCGCCGCCGAACGGGTAGTACGAGATGACCGTGTTCGACCAGTTCGTGCGATCGATCGTGCGGCCGCCGTCGATGAACGGCGCCATCCGGCTCATTTCTTCGGCCGATCGCACCTGCGCGGCCGGAGTCGCTGCGTCACCGTCTCGATCAGGCCGGTCGAGCGTGCGCGCGGTCGCCGACAGGTCGGCGAGGCCGGCGCGCTGCAGCACCAGCGGTCCGTAGTACTGCGTGAAGCCTTCGGCGAGCCACAGCTCGCCCGACATGTTCGGCGCGATCGAAATCGAACGGCTCGAGGCCCTTCGGACGGATGCGCTCGACGTTCCAGCAGTGGAAGAACTCGTGCGCGACCGTGTCGAGCAGTCGCGTGCGGCCGCGCGCGATCGACGCGACGAGGTGATGACCGTGCTGTTGCGGTGCTCCATGCCGTCGCCGTCGGCGCACGGCAGGTAGTCGGCGAGGAACGTGTAGTGCCCGGCTCGTAGTGCGGATACTCGCCGTAAATCGCGCCCTTCCTGCGCGGACGATCTTCTCGACGTCGCTGCGCGAAGGCGTCGAGCTCGCGCGCTCGGTGCCCGGTGGTGCAGCGGCGAAGCGGAAGCGCCGCCCGTCCGACCGTGAACTGCGCGCATCGCGATCGGGCCGAACTCGACCGGGCTGTCCATGAAGTATTGCAGGTTGGGCGCGGTGAACTCGAGCGGCGACGATCCCGCGTGCAGCTGCGTGGCGATCCTGCCACTTGAGCCCGGCGGGCTGCTGCGAACGTGACCGATGCGGACGATCGTCGGGCCCGTGCGCCCACATGATCGCGGCCGGCATGTTGATGTGCGCGTGGGTCGTGTCGACGCCGAGGTAGGTGCCGTCGACGCGATCGCCGCACACCTGTATTTCATCGGTCACACGTGCCGCCGTGGCCGGTGACGTTCCACCCGTACGGATCCGGCCGCGTCGTCGCCAGCTCGCGGCCGTCGGCGCCGAACGCGTGGACGTCGTAGACGTTCTTCGCGAATTCGTGCAGCGAGTAGCGGCCCGGCGACGAACGGCTCATACGCAGCTCGAGCGCGCCGCCGCCAGACGTCGGGAAACGTCGGCCTCGACCTGCATCCACCGGTGCTGCGGCTCCGGAAAGCTCACCCGATACTGAATCGGACCGGCGGCGTCGATGCCGACCGATGCCACGCCCGCGAGCAACACCATGCCGAACAGTTCACCGCGACCGTCTGTGGTTTGACCATCTGGACTCGCTTCAACGGCGACTACGGTCTCGCGCTGCGAGCCATCGCGCACAGGAACTCGAACATCAGGTTCGCGGCCAGCACCGACGTGATCTGGCCGGGACCGTCGAACAGCGGCGACACTTCGACGATGTCGCCGCCGACGAGCGACAGACCGGCCAGGCCGCGGACCAGCCGCTGCGCCTCGTGGCTGGTCAGGCCGCCGACTTCCGGCGTGCCCGGTGCCCGGCGCGAACGCCGGATCGACCGCGTCGATGTCGAAGGTCATGTACGCCGCGCCCGGTCGACGACGCGGCGGATCTGCGTCGATCGATCCAGGCGATGCCGCGTTCCTTCACCTGATCGATGTCGATCATCGTGATGCCGTGCTCGCGGTGGAAGTCGAAGTCGTCCTCGCCGTACATCGGCCCGCGGATGCCGACCTGATGAAGCGCTCGCCGATCGACGATCCCTTCCTCGATCGCGCGGCGGAACGGCGTGCCGTGAAAATACTTGCCGCCGAAATACTCGTCCCACGTGTCGATGTGCGCGTCGAACTGGACCAGCGCGAGCGGTCCGTGGCGCGCGCGCGAGCGCGCGCAGGATCGGCAGCGAGATCGAGTGGTCGCCGCCGACGACGAGCGGCCGCGCGCCGGCGTCGGCGATCGCGCCGATCCGCGCTTCGACCGACCTCGTAGCACTTCTCGATGCTCACCGGCGGCGCGTCGACGTCGCCGACGTCGGCGACGTTCAGCCGATCGAACGGCGCGACCTTCTGAAAGTAGCTGTAGGGCCGGATCAGCGACGACTGCGACGCGGATCTCGCGCGGCGCCAGCCGCGCGCCCGGCCGATACGACGTGCCGCCGTCGAACGGCACGCCGACGATCGCGACGTCGAGGCCGCGCGGATCCTCGACGTGCGGCAGGCGCATGAACGTCGCCGGCTGCGCGAACCGCGGCGACTGGAACGATGCGCGCGGCTGATGCGGTCATGCAGTGAATTGTATATAGTTCTGGCTCCGTGAAAGCCGTCCGTCTGTCGCGCTCGCGCTTGCCGCCACCGCGCGCCAGCGCCGCCGCGCCAGGAAGCCATCTATCGTCGTCCGCCACGCCGAGCGAGCCGATCACGTCGGCCGATTCGCGGTTGTCGGCGGCGGGCGCCGCGCCGCGTCAGGCTCGCCGCCTGGCTGCACGACGCCGGCATCACGCACGTTTACACCACCGATTTGCGCCGCACGATCGAGACCGCGACACCGCTTGCCGGCGCTAGCCATCTTCCTCCTCAGCAGTCGGCCGCTGCCGACCTGTCGGCGATCGTGACGCGAATCTGTCGGCCCTCGGTCCGTCCGATCGCGCGCTCGTCGTCGGCCACTCGAATACGGTGCCCGAGCTGACTCGCATGCGCTTCGGCGTCAAGGCGCCGATCGCCATTGCCGACAGCGAATACGACAACCTCTTCATCGTCGTCACTCACGAAGGACGCCGGCCAGTGCTGCTCCGGCTTGAAGTACTGATGGCGCGCGAACGCACGGCTGCACGGCAGCCTCAGCACGGTCGAGATACTTCACCTTCGGCTTCGGCACGATGATCGGCGTCGGCTGGCTCGTCCTGATGGACGACTGGCTGACGCGCGGCGGGCCGGGCGGCGGCATGCTCGGCTTCCTGCATCGGCGGGCTGCTGCTCTTTCCGATCGCGCACACCTACGGGCGCCTCGTCGCAGCGGATTCAGGACGCCGGCGCCGAGATCGCCTACACCGAAGGCGTCATTCCGCCGCTCGTCAGCTTCGCCGCCGGCTGGACGATGGTGCTGTCGTACGCGATCGTCGTGCCCGTGGGAAGCGGTCGCCACCGGCAACCTGCTGGCGCGCGTCTTCCCGGCGCTCAACACGCTATCAGCTCTATGTCATCGGCGGAACGCCGATCTACGCGCCGCGGCTCGCCGTCGGCCTCGCGCTGACCGCGCTCATCGCCGATCGTCAACTACCGCGGCATCAAGCCGAGCGGCCTCTTCCAGGACGTGATGACGTTCGGCCTGCTCGCCGACGTTCGCGATCTTCACGCTGCTCGGGTTCGCGCGCGGATCGACGCGCGAACATGCAGCCGCTGTTCTCGCATCCGGGCACGGCCGGCGCGCTGCTGTCGATCTTCCTCGTCCTGCAGATCGTGCCGTACTTCATGACCGGCTTCGAATCGGTCGCCAAGGGATCGGAGGAAGCGCAGGGCGGGCTTCGATCCGCGCAACTTCACGACAGCGATCTACGCGGCGCTCGTCGCCGGCTTCTCTTCTACGTCATCATCATCGCCGTCGTCACCTACGTGTATCCGTGGCAGGAGATCGTGTCGGGCCACGTGCGGACCGAGGTCGCGTTCGAGCGCACGTTCGGCTCGCACGCGCATCGCGCAGCTGATTCTGTTCGGCGCGTTCCTGTCGCTGCTGAAGATCTTCAACGGCAACTTCGTCGCGGCGACGCGGATGCTGTACGCCATCGGCCGGCGCAACCTGGTCCACCCGTCGCTCGGCCGCGTCCACGCGGCCTTCGGGCACGCCGTCGGTGGCGATCGGCCTGATGGCGTTCCTCACGCGTCGGCGGCGCCGATGTTCGGCGACGCGATCCTGGTGCCGATCACCGAGGTCGGATCGCTGGCCGTCGGCGTCGGCTGGCTGTCGGCCTGCGCCGCCTACACTCGCGCGCCGGCGACGCCGACGACGGTACGCGCCGAACATCGGTCCGGCAATGGCGCTGGATCGGGCGGCGGTGAGCGTCGCGATCATCCTGATGAAGGTTGTTCCCGGTGTGCCGGGCAGCTTCACCCGCGCCGAATGGCTGGCGTTCGCTGCGTGGTCGGTGCTTGGTCTGGCGTCTTCTGGCTGCGACCGGCCAGCGCCTAGGCCCGCCGGTTTCGACGCTAGGCTTTGCCGCCAGTTCAACGCCTGCTCGACGAACTGCGTCCTGCGGCAGCGCGCCCAGAATCTCGCAGCTCGTCGTTGACGACGGTCTTCGGCACGCCGCTGACGTGATAGCGCCGCGCGAGATCCGGAAACTCCGTCGCTTCGACCGCGATCGCCGTGATGTGCGGGCTGGCGAACGCCATCTCGTGCGCGAGGCTGACCGCCCGCGGGCAGTGCGGTCACGTCGGGGTCGTGAACACCTGCATCGTCACCGGCTTGTCGACCGGCCGCCAGCCGCTGGCAGGTTCGCTTCGGTGAGGCCGGTCGCGGCCGCCGACCAGCAGCACCGCCTGCACGAGCGAGATGAACTCGTAGCCGCGCCGGCGCGCCGAGGAACCGGATCCGCGAGTCGCGTCGGCTCGCCGCGCTCGTCGTCGCCGACCAGCGCGATCGCCGGCACGCGGTCGATGCCGTACTGCGCGGCCTTGTCGCGGCTCGAGCACGAAGTTGACTTCCTCGATCGCGATCTTGTCGGAGAGCGGCGGCAGCTCGTCGAGGATTTGCCTGCGCCTGGGCGCACGTCTCGCAGTCGAGCGTCTGCGTGAAGAGCAGACCGCACGGACGCGACGTCCATCTCGCGAAGCACGTCGCGGAGATCTTCCTGATCGGCCGGGGAGAGCAAGCGCCATGACCGCGATTATGTCACGCGTCGCCGAGGCGCCGGCGGGCGGCTGGATCAACTCCGGCAATGCAATTCTACTTGAACAGATCGTCGAAGGCCTTGCGGGCGCTGTTGGTGCCTGCTGGCTCGTGCCGCCGCCGCGCTGGCCGGGCGTGCCGGTCTCGTCGACGCTCGATCGTCGTGCGCGGCGGCGAACAGCGTGCACGTGTTGCGGACGTCCTTCGGCGCGACGCGCGCCGTGCAGGCTCGCGGACTCTGGGTGCACTCCCACCGCGCGCTGGTGTCGAACGACACGCACTGGATGCAGCTGTGCAGATCGACGCCGCAGCGTCGAGCACGGCATCGAGCGGGCCGACCGGGAAGCGCGAGGCGGTTGCCGCAGCGCGCGCACGCGGAACACCTCGTGCGCCGCCATCAGGTTCGGCGTCTTCGGGCCGCGCTGCGTCCTGCAGCGACACGCCCGGGCGCGCGCTCCTGCGGCGGGCGCGGCGCCGCCGGTCCCGTGGGCTCGCGACTGCTTGCGGCTCGTCCTGATAGCCGCGCTGACGGTACTTGCGATCGTCGCTCATGTTCAACGGCGGGTCGAAAGGACCAGGCCCGTCATTAGTGACACTGACGGTTGTCAATTCCTCTCAGGAACTCCGCGAGGTGCTTTCCCCAAATCGCCGGCAGCGAGTGCGTGCCGTGACCGCGCGTCTGGTCGCTCGTCGGGATCAGGATGTAGCGCCCGCGCTTCACGCGCGGCATCAGCTTCTCCATCAGCCCCAGCTCCGGCGGGTTCACCACATCGTCCGCCGAGTTGATCGCGAGGAGCGGCGGCGGTGATCTTCTCGAGATTCGGCGACGGATCGTAGTCGCGCGACGCGTTGAACTGATACAGCATGTCGTTCGCATCGGTCGACGCCAGGCGCGACTCGATCTGATCCTCGTACCACTTGTCGGCGGCGTCGCGCGTGGGCGCCCGACTTGTGCCACTGCAGCGGGCTGCTGGTCATCATCATCAAGCAGGTTGATCGCGCCGATCGAGCCCTCGCGCGGCTGCTCGGCTGTACTCGCCGTTCTTGCCACGCCGGATCGCTGCGTGATGCTGTCCATGATCATCTTCCGCATCACGCGGTTGCGCCCGGCGATGGCGGTCGGCGCGCTGGCGAGCGGCACCAGGCCGTCGGCGAAGTCCGGATACGTCTCGCCCCAGACCCAGCAGTGCATCGCGCCCATCGACGTCCCCATCACGAGGCGCAGGTGGTTCACCTTCAGGCCTGTCGGCGAGCAGCACGTGCTGCGAGCGGACCATGTCGTCGTAGGTGTATTTCGGAAAGCGCGCGCGCAGGCCGTCGCTCGGCTTGCTCGACTTGCCGTGGCCGATGCCGTCCGGCAGGCACGATGAAGTAGCGCGTCGCGTCGAGGCAGCTGTCCGGGGCCGAACAGCTCGCCGCCGAACGTCTGGCTGAGGAAACCGGCGCCGGTGCCGCCCGTGCCGTGAAGGATCAGCACCGCGTTGCGCACGACGCCCGACGGCGTCGCGGCGCGGCGTGCCGATCGTCCGGTAGTGCAGCGTTCAGCGACGGCAGCGTCTCGCCGGTGCCGAACCTGAAGTCGCGAGCGACGAAATCGCCTTCGACCGGCGCGGGGAACTCGGTTCGCGGCTGCGCGCGCCCGGAGGTGTCCGTGGACGCGGCTGCCGCCGAAAGACAGAAGATGGCGACTGCGAACCCCAAAATCGAGCGCGAGCACGTCATGCCTGACTCCTTCGCCGTCTGGAACAGGGGTAATATCGCGCACGCATACGGGCAATCGCATGAAGGGTTTTCGCGTACGCGCGCCTCCAGACCGCTCTCGTCGCCGCCGCCGTGGTCGATCGCGATGGCCGGCGCGGGCGCGCGTGCGCAGTCGCCGCACCCGATGTCGTTGATGGATCTCGCGAGCCTCCAGCGTCCTCTCGATCCGAGCTGTCGCCGGACAGCCCGCTTCGTTCTCTACTCGATGAGCCGGCCCGACTGGAAGCTTGGCCGGCCGGTCTGGCAGCTGTGGCGCCAGGAAGTCGGCGGCGGCGCCGCCGTCCAGCCTGACGTTCACCGACAACGGCATCAACCCGACAGCCACCCGCTGGTCGCCGGACGGCAAGACGATTCTCTTTGGCCGCGACGGTCAATCTCGTGACGATGCCGGCGTCCGGCGGCGAGCCAAACCGCTGACCAGACACGCGACGTCGCCCTCGGCGCCGACCTGGGCACCGGACGGCAGCGCGGTGTACTTCATGGCGACCGACGCGGCAACGAGCGAGGAGCGCGAACGCGATCGCCTGCGCGACGACCTGTATTCGTACGACGACGATTTCAGGCAGCGCCATCTCTGGAAGGTCACCGGTGGCAACCGGCGGCGAGCAGGCCGTCACGTCGGGTGATTTCTCCGTCCTCTCATACCGCCTGTCGGCCGACGGCCGTCACGTGGCGATGATGCGCGGCCCGAGCCCGAACCAGAGCGACGGCGATCGCAACGAAGTCTGGACGATGAATGCGGAGGGCGGGAATGCGCGTGCGCTGACGTCGAACACGATCGAGGAGCTGGATCCGAGTTGTCGCCGGACAACAGCCAGGTCGTTCTTCATCGCTGGCGCCGGTCCGCGTTTCGAGCCGTACTACAACCAGAACCTGTTTCATCGTACCCGCGAGCGGAGGCACAGCGACGGCGCTCTTCCCGGATTTTCCGTACGAGTTCGATCGCGCGACGTGGGCACCGACGGCCGTTCGATCCTTGCGGTCGTCAACATGGGTCTGCACAGCGAAATCTTCCGCATCGACGTCGCCGGCCGGACGTGCAAGCAGCTGACCGATGGCGAGCATTCGATCCCGTCGGCGCCCGCGGCTGCCTGGAGTCTCGAGCCGCATGCCGAGAAGCTGATCTACCTGCTCGATGAGCCCAGCCGTGCGGCGAGGCGCGGACGCTGCCCATCGCCGGCGGAACGCCGACGCGGGTCACGCGCGTGTGCGACGCGCTCGCCGCGACCTACGAGTTGCCCTCGCCAGGAGCGCTTCGAATGGAAGGGTCGTGACGGCGTGGCCATCGAGGGCCTGCTGATTTATCCGACCGGCTATCAACCGGGTACAGCGCTATCCGCTCATCGTGCAGATGCACGGCGGCCCGATGGAATCCGACAAGTTCGGAGGCGGCGTCGGCCTCCTGATGAACTACTTCCCGGTCCTCGCCGGCAAGGGCTACGCCGTGCTCCGACCGAATTACCGGCGGGCAGCGCGGGCTACGGCACCGCATTCTACCGCGACCCCGTCGGGCACTACTTTCAACCACATGCAGACGGACATCCGTCACGGGTGTCGACGCGCCTCATCGCGAAAGCGGGGTTGCCGATCCGGATCGCCTGATCGCCTGATGGGGTGGGAGCGCGGGCGGCCACCTGACGAACAAGCTGATCACGATGACCGATCGGTTCAAGGCCGCGTCCGTCAGGCGCGAGCGTCGGCGAACTTCATCTCGTTCTACGCGCAGACCGACGTCCGTTACACGCGGACGCCGGCGTTTGGCGGCACGCCGTGGCAGCGCAACGCGCCGCTCGATCGGTGTACTGGGGCCAGTCACCGCTCAAGGACGTCGCCAACGTGAAGACGCCGACGTTGTTCTTCGTCGGCGAGAACGATCCCGCGGTGCCGCTGCCGCAGTCGCTCGAGATGTGGCGCGCCCTCAAGACCAACGGCGTGCCGACGCGGCTGTACGTGGCGCCGCGAGAAGGGCACGGGTGGGGCGAACTGCGCCACCTGATCGCCAAGGCGAACGCCGAGCTCGGAGTGGTTCGAGAAGCTACGCGCGCGGCCGCAGCTACACTCCCGAAGAAGACGCCGTAAGCGGGCAATTTGTGCGTTCCAGCTCGGCTTTTGACAACACGTGAAAGTTTTCACAAAATAGAGCCAGTCGGCTGGTTCGCGAAACAGGGTAAGCTCGCTTCGCCTTCGTCAGGCCGCAGTTCGCACCACGCGATGGCGCAGATCTTTCACCGCTCGACCAACACGATTGCCGGGTCAGCATCTTCGGGGCGATTGTTCTTTGTCGCCGGCCTGCTGTGCCTCTTCGCCATCAGATCAACCGGTCGCCCTGGGTGAACGACGACGCGCGTCGCCCGCGAGCAGCCGATTCAATTCAGCCACGAGCGGCACGTCGCCGGCAACGGCATCGATTGCCGCTACTGCCATACCGTCGGTCGAGGACAGCGCGCGTTCGCCGGCGTGCCGCCAACCAAGACGCTGCATGAACTGCCATTCGCAGATCTTCGCCAACAGCCCGTTACTCGAGCCGGTCCGCGACAGCTTCCGCAGCGGGCGGTCGATCGAGTGGACGCGCGTGCACGATCTGCCGGACTTCGTCTACTTCAACCACAGCATCCATGTCGCCAAGGGCGTCGGCTGCACGACCTGCCACGGCCAGGTCGATCGGATGCCGCTGATGTGGCAGCGAGCAGTCGCTGCAGATGGACTGGTGCATCGACTGCCATCGCCGGCCCGGAACAGTATGTCCGGCCGCGCGAGGCGGTATTTCGCGTCGACTACGAGCCGCCGTCCAATCAGCATCGAGGCTCGGCCGACGGCTGGTCGCGGAGTATCAGATCCAGAAGCTCACGAGCTGCTCGACATGTCATCGGTGAACGGGGACGCGGGTTGTGAGTCGAGATTTGGGATTCGTGGCGCCACGGATTCTCGCCACGAAATCGGTGAATCGGAGACATTTGTGAAGATCAAATCCCAAACCCCGAACCGAGTCACGACGAACGTTCTGGCAGACGCTCGAGGAACAGGCCGAGCGACCCGGCGTTTCCAGGAGCGGCTCTACAACGAGTTCCCTCCGAGATCGAAGCCGATTGCCGATCCCGTCCAGCGGCGCACATTCCTGAAGCTGATGGGAGCGTCGATGGCGCTCGCCGGCGTGACCGCCTGCACGCGACAGCCAGTCGAAAAGATCGTCCCGTACGTGCGCCAGCCCGAAGAGCTGCGTCCCCGGCAGGCCGCTGTTCTACGCGACCGCGATGACCGGTCGGCGGCGTGGCCACGGGTCTTCTCGTCGAGAGCCACGAGGGCCGGCCGACGAAGATCGAGGGCAACCCGCTCCATCCCGGCAGTCTCGGGCGCGGCCGACGTGTTCGCGCAGGCGGCGCATTCTCGGCCTCTACGATCCCGATCGCGCGACGACGCTGACGCAATCTCGGCGAGATCCGCCCGTGGTCGGCGTTTCTCGGCGCGATGCGCGCGCGCGCTGACCGCGCAGCAGCCTCTCGGCGGCGCGCGGGCTCCGGATCCTCACCGAATCGGTCGGCTCGCCGACGCTCGCGGCGCAGATTCGCGGCGTCCTCGGCGCGCTTCCCGTCAGGCGAAGTGGCATCAGTGGGACCCCGCCAGCCGCGACAACGCCCGGGCCGGATCGACGCTCGCGTTCGGCGAATACGTCGATCACGCGGTTCCTGGTCGACCGCGCCGACGTCATCCTCGCGCTCGACGCCGGACTTCCTCGGCGGCGGCCCCGGCAGCGTCCGCTACGCCCGCGATTTCGCCGTCACGCCGGCGGCCCGAGACGGGCGCGGCGCGGATGAAGCCCGGCTGTACGCGGTCGAGATCGATGCCGACGCCGACCGGGCTCGCGAGCCGACCACCGGCTCGCCGCGAAGCCGAGCGTCATGTCCGTGCGTTCGCCGCCGCCGTCGCCGCGGCGGGTCGGCGTCGGCAGGTGGCCCGTCGATCAGTGGTCCTGCCGCCGCAGGTTTAGCGAACGCCTTCCTGCAGGCGGTCGCGACGGATCTGCTCGCGCACCGGGGCCGCAGCCTCGTCGTCGCTGGCGAGGCCAGCCGCCCGCGGTTCATGCGCTGGCGCACGCGATGGAACGCGCGCGCTCGGCAACGTCGGCGCGACCGTCGTCTATACGCAGGCCGTCGAAGCCGAGCCGGTCGATCAGATGGCGTCGCTTCGCGACCTGGTCGCCGACATGACCGCCGGCAAGGTGGACGTGCTGGTCGTGATTTCGGCGAATCCGGTGTACAGCGCGCCAGCGGATCTGCACTTTGCGGCCGCGCTCGACAAGGTCCAGCTGCGCGTGCACCTCGGACTCTACGAGGACGAAACCTCCGCCCCTGTGCCACTGGCAGATTCCCGAAGCCCACTTCCTCGAAGCGTGGAGTGACGCTCGCGCCTACGACGGGACCGTCTCGATCGTGCAGCCGCTTCGATCGCTCCGCTCTATGGCGGCAGGTCGGCGCACGAGCTGGTCGCGGCGATGACCGATCGGCCGGAACGATCGGCAGTACGAGATCGTCCGCGAGCACTGGAAGGTCGAAGCCGGGTGCGGACGGCGAATGGCGCCGGTGGCTGCACGACGGCATCGTGCCCAACACCGCATTCGAACCGCGGACGGTCAACGTTTCGGCGGATCTCGGTGCCCGGTGTCTCGGCCAGGCTCACCGCGGCCGGCAGCGCCTTCGAAGTCGGCTTTCGCACACGACCCGTCCGTGCTCGACGGCCGCTTCGCGAACAACGGCTGGCTGCAGGAGCTGCCCAAGCCCATCACCAAGCTGGTCGTGGGACAACGCCGTCTTCGTCGAGCCCCGCAACCGCCGCGCGCTTGAAGGGCGAGAACTCACCGGCATGCCGCGGTCGGCGAGCACGGGACGGATCACGAGCGACGTGTTCGAAGTGAAGGCCGGCGGCCGTTCGATCCGCGGGCGCGATGTTCGCGTGTCCCGGGCCACCCGGACGACTGCGCCACGCTGCATCTCGGATACGGCCGGCGCCGCGGTGGCACCTCTGGCAGTCGGCGCCGGTTTCGACGCCAACGCCGTCCGCAGCGCCGACTCGTCCCTGGTTTGCCGCCGCCGAGATTGCGTCGAACCGGCGACACGCTACCGCTCGCGTGCACGCAGTATCACCACCTCACGGAGGGACGCGACATCGGTCCGCGCGGTCACGCCGCGACGAGTACGTTCGCGACCCGAAGTCGATGCGCGAAGGCCCTGGCCGTGAAGAGCCGCCGGCGCGGATCATCACGCTGTATCCCCCGAGCACCAGTGCGACGGCTACAAGTGGGGCATGGCGATCGACGTCAACGCCTGCATCGGCTGCAACGCCTGCGTCGTCGGCTGCCAGGCCGAGAACAACATCCCCGTCGTCGGCAAGGACCAGGTGCTGCGCGGCCGCGAGATGCACTGGATCCGCGATCGACACCTACTATCGCGGCGACGATCGAACAGCCCGAGACCTACTTCCAGCCGGTGCCGTGCATGCAGTGCGAGAACGCGCCGTGCGAAGTCGTCTGTCCGGTCGGCGCCACCGTGCACAGCGACGAAGGGCTCAACGACATGGTCTACAACCGCTGCGTCGGCACGCGCTACTGCTCGAACAACTGTCCCTACAAGGTCCGCCGCTTCAACTTCCTCCTCTACCAGGACTGGAACACGCCGAGCGCTCAAGCTGGCGGCGCAACCCCGACGTCAGCGTGCGCAGCCGCGGCGTGATGGAGAAGTGCACCTACTGCGTGCAGCGGATCAACGAGGCGAAGATCGACGCGGAGAAAGAGGACCGCACGGTCCGCGACGGCGAGATCCAGACCGCGTGCCAGCAGGCGTGCCCGGCCGACGCGATCGTGTTCGGCGACCTGAACGATCCGAACGAGCCGCGTCGCCAGGCTGCAGGCCGAAGTGCGCAACTACTCGCTGCTCGGCGAGCTGAACACGCGGCCGCGGACGACGTATCTGGCGGCGGTGCGGAACGTGAATCCGGAGCTGGGTGAGTAATGGCCGACGTCGACGACGCGCTCGAACCGCGCACGCCGGCACCGGCACGCCGCCGGTGATCGCGCCGGGCCACACCTTCGGATCGCGTCACCGACAAGATCAGCGCGATCGTCCTCGCGCGGCGGACGCCGCTCGGCTGGTGCGCCGGCTTCGGCGTCGCGTTCTTGCTCGCCGATGCTGCTGCTCGTCTCGCTCACGCTATCTGGTCGTCAAGGGCATCGGCATCTGGGGCAACAACCAGCCCGGTCGGCTGGGCGTTCGACATCACGAACTTCGTGTGGTGGATCGGCATCGGCCACGCCGGGCACGCTGATCTCGGCGATCCTGCTGCTGCTCAGGCAGACGTGGCGCACGTCGATCAACCGCTTCGCCGAGGCGATGACGCTGTTCGCGGTCGCGTGCGCCGGCATCTTCCCGCTCTTCCACACCGGCCGGCCCGTGGCTCGCGTACTGGCTGCTGCCGTATCCGAACACGATGGGCGTCTGGCCGCAGTTCCGGAGCCCGCTGATCTGGGACGTGTTCGCGGTTTCGACCTACGCGACCGTGTCGCTGCTGTTCTGGTTCGTCGGCCTGATTCCCGATCTCGCGACGCTGCGCGATCGATCGCAGTCGCGCGCCGGCCGCGATCGTCTACGGCATGCTCGCGATGGGCTGGCGCGGCTCCGCGCGCCACTGGCACCGCTACGAGACGGCGTATCTGCTGCTGGCCGGCCTGGCGACGCCGCTGGTCGTGTCGGTGCACACGGTCGTCAGCTTCGACTTCGCGATCGTCGATCGTGCCCGGCTGGCACACGACGATCTTCCCGCCGTATTTCGTCGCCGGCGCGATCTACTCCGGCTTCGCGATGGTGCTCGACGCTGGCGATTCCGATCCGCGCGGTCTACGGGCTCGAGGACTTCATCACCATGCGCCACCTGCAGAACATGGCGAAGGTGATGCTCGTGCACCGGCCTGATCGTCGCCTACGGCTACATGACCGAAGCGTTCATCGCCGTGAGTACAGCGCCGATCAGCTACGAAGGCTTCGTGCCGATCAACCGGATGACCGGGCCGTACTGCGTCGGCCTACTGGTCGCTGATCTCTCTGCAACGTCGTGATCGCCGCAGGCTGCTGTGGTTCAAGCGCGTGCGCACGAGCGTGCGCGCTGCTCTTCGTGCATCTCGCTCGTCGTCAACGTCGGCATGTGGCTCGAGCGGTTCGTCGATCATCGTGACGAGCCTGCATCGCGACTTCCTGCCCTCGTCGTGGGGCATGTGCGCGCCGACGTTCTGGGACTGGTCCACGTTTGTCGGCACGATCGGGCTGTTCCTGACGCTGCTGTTCCTGTTCCTCCGCTTCCTGCCGATGATCTCGATCTTCGAGATGCGGACGATGCTGCCCGAGGCGAAGGTTGAAGAAGAACTGCGGAGCCGACTGATGGCGACCAGGCGCATCTACGGCCTGATGGCGGAGTTCGACGATCCCGAGCGCGCTCGTGCAGGCGGCGCAGGCGCGCGTCACGAGCAGGCTACCGGCGCATGGACGCGTATTCGCCGTTTCCGATCGAGGAGCTGCACGACGCGCTCGGCACGCATCACAGCCGGCTGCCGCTGATCGTGCTGATCGGCGGCCTCGTCGGCTGCATCGGCGGCTTCGCTGCTCACGTGCTGGGCCTCGCGCGATCGCCTACCCGCTCAACGTCGGCGGCAAGCCGCTCAACAGCTGGCCGGCGTTCATCCCGGTCACGTTCGAGTGCACGATTCCTCGGCGCCGGCGCTGTCGGCGGTGCTCGGCATGCTGGCGCTGCAACGGGCTGCCGATGCCGTACCACCCGGTGTTCAACGTGCCGCGCTTCGCGCTGGCCACGCCGCAACCAGTTCTTCCTGTGCATCGAGTCCGCGCGATCCGCAGTTCGATCTCGAGCGCAGACGCGGCGGCTTCCTCGAAATCGCTCGACCCCGCGGGGTGACGACCGTTGGCGACTGGCATTTCAGTCGGCCGGTCGTCGGTGCGGCGCAGCTGCGGCAGCGCTTGCGGTCCTGGCGTGCTGGCGCCATCGCGGTCGTGCTGCCGTCAGGACATGCACGATCAGCCGAAATACGTGCCGTTGCGCCAAGTCGCCGTTCTTCGGCGACGAGCGGCTCGGCTCGTCCGCTGGTCGCGGGCACAGTCGCGCGCGGCCATCTTCAACGACGACGAGCTGCCTGCGCCGGCAAGGTCAAGGGCGAGGACGCTGACGATGTTTCCGTTTCCGCGTAGATGCGCGCGGTGATGGCGCGCGGCCGGGGCGCTTCGACATCTACTGCTCGCCGTGCCACGGACGGACCGGACAGGGCGACGGGATGATCGTCCAGCCGCGGCTTCCGCCGTCCGCCGACGCTCGCACCAGGACCGGCTGCGCAATGCCCCCGTCGGGCAGCTGTTCGACGTCGTCACCAACGGGTTCGGCGCTATGCCCGATTACGCCTCGAGATTCGCGCCGAGGATCGCTGGGCCATCACCGCTTACGTTCGCGCGCTCCGGTTGAGCGAGCACGCGACGCTGAACGACGCCGTGCCGGCGGATCGGCGCGGCGGGCTGGAGCGCTGGCATGGCTCCGTATCAGGGAGACAGCGCCGGCGCGGCGATCCCCGGAAGCTCGCGGAGCTCGCAAGCGCAGTGAGCTTCACCGCCGCTGGCGTCGCGGGCGTGATTCCGCTCGTCGGCCTGTGGCTCAACCCGACGCAGTTCTTTCAGTCCTATCTGACGGCGCACACAAAGCTCTGCCTCGAAGCGGCAGCTCGGCTGCCTCGCGCTCGGCATGCGGTCCATCAGCTTCTCGGCGCGGGCGCCTGGGGGCGTGCTGATTCGCCAGCCGATCGGCGCGGCGTCCCGCGTCATTCCGGAAAGCGCTGACCGCGCTGTTCCTGCCGATTGCAGGCCCCGGGGCATCCGGTTCCTCTGGCAGCTGGTCCAGAAATCCGTGGCTGAATGCCGCCGCCGACGAGGTCCTGCAGCGACGGCATCTCTACCTGAATTCGCGCCGTTCTTCCTGGCGCGCGCCGCGCGTATTTCGGCAGGTGTGGAACGCGCTGGTGTTCTTCCTCAACCGCTGGTCGCTCGAAGACAGGACACGAACGCGCGGATCCGCAGCTCTCGCCCGGTGGATGCAGAGGCTGAGCGCCGGCGGGCTGCTCGGCCTACGGGCCGCCGACGATCACGTTCGGCCCCGTTCGACTGGCTGGATGTCGTGCTCCCGCCCGACCCCGCACCTGGCATACCGACGATCTACGGCGTGGGGCTGATCATGGGCGGCACGGGGCCTCGACCGCCCCTTCGCCGTCCTGACCATCGTCCTGCGTGTGGTGGCCCAGCCGCCGGCCACCGCTCTCCAGGGCATCGTCCAGCCGGGCATTTCCACGATCTCGGCAGTGTTGGCCTTCGGATGCTGTGGGCGTATTTCTCGTTTTCGCAGTTCTGATCATCTGGTCAACCTGCCGCACGAGATCGGTGAGTACTGCACCGATCGTTCACCAGCTGGCAGATCGTCGCGCTGGTGCTCGTCGTCTCGCATTTGCGTCGTCCCGTTCGTGGTCCTGCTGTCCCGATCGGTGAAGCGGCGCGGCGACACCATCCTCAAAGTCGCCGTGTGGATTCCGTGGCCCGCGTCATCAGGCTGCTGTGGCTCGTCGCGCCGGAATTCCATCACCAGGGGCTGTCGGTCAGCTGGATGGACGCCGTCCTGACCGTCGCACTCGGCGGCACCTGGCTCGGCGTTCATCTGGCAGCTGCGCCAGGCGGGCGATTCTGCCGATCCACGATCCGCAGTTCGGTGAAACGCTCCAGCCATCATCGAGCGGAGCGGTCAACAGCCCAGACCGGGGACGGCGCACTGAACATGGCCAAGGACGCTTCGCCCGCCGCACACGCACCGTCGCACCACGAAGAGACCGACGTGGACATCCGCGCCATTTCTGATCTTCGCGGCCGGACTGGTCGTCGTGTCGATCGTCATCAGCTTCCTCGTCTGGCTGCTGTTTGTATTTCGACGCGCGCGAGAACGCCGACCGGACGTCCGAATTCCCGCTGGCGGCGGCGCGGGGAACGCCGGGTCCCCCGGAGCCGCGGCTGCAGACCGATCCGCACGGATCTCCGCGAGCTCCGCGACGCCCGAGGAGGCACTGCTGACGACCTATGGCACAGGTCGATCGCAACGCCGGCATCGTCCGCATCCCGATTGACGAAGCGATCAGGCTGACGATCCAGCGCGGGCTGCCCAGCAGACAGGAGCGAAAGTGAATCGGCCGGGTTCGTCCCGATGGTCGTCGCCTGCCTCGTCGCCGGCGGCGCAATGACGGCGCACGCACAGAAAATGACCGGATGCGCCGTCCGCGGCGGGCTACCGGCGCGAAGCCGGCCAGCCGTCATCCACGATCCCGGCGCCGCTGCGCGAGGATCCGGATTCGACCAGAATCTCGATCGGCCCGTTCCGCTCGGGACGACGTTCAAGGACGAGTCCGGGCCGCACCGTCCGGCTCGCCGATTTCTTCGGCAAGCGTCGGTCGTCCTCGTCTTCGCGTGCTCACGAGTGTCCGATGCTGTGCACGCAGGTGGTCAACGGGCTGGCCCAGCGCGCTGAACGTCATCTCCCTGCGGCCGGGACGGGATTTCGAGATCGTCACCGTCAGCTTCGATCCGCGTGATACGCCGGCCAGCGCCGCCAAGGAGAAGGCCCACTACATCGAACGGTATCAGCGGCCCGGGCGGCCGACGCCGCTGGCACTTCCTGACCGGCGACGAAGCGTCGATCCGGGCGCTGACCGGGGCAGCCGGCTTCCGCTACGTGTGGGATGCGCCGACCAACCAGTTCGCGCACCCGAGCAGCGTCATCGTGCTCACGCCCGACGGCCGGCTGGCGCGTTATCTGTTCGGCATCGAGTACGGCCCGCGCGACCTGCGGCTGGCCATCGTCGAGGCGTCAACCGGCAAGGTCGGCGATCGCCGGCCGACGCGCTGCTGCTCTACTGCTATCACTACGACCCGATGACCGGCCGCTACGGCGTTCGTCGATCACTGCGCGCCGATGCGCCATCGCCGGCGACGGCGACGGCCCTCGCGCTCGGCGCATTCATCTTCGTCATGCTGCGCCGCGAGCGACAGCCGCGTTGCACCCTGGCACCTTGAACCCTAGCATCCTTGGAACCGTAGGGCCGCCCCTGATGTGGACCGGCACGCCGCCTCTTTCCTGAATCCGCTTCGACGATGGCGAGCCGCGTCGACTCGCCTTGTACTTCTTTCTCCTCGCCATCGCGGTGTTCTTCTCGCTGCTGATCGCCAGCCTGATCGTCTTCTACGCCGATGCAGCTACGGCGGCGGGCCGCCGACCAGCGTCGGCGCGCGCGATCCACGGCGGTCTGGTGCTCGAGCTCACGTGGACGATCGTCCCTTGCTGATCACGATGGTGATCTTCGTCTGGGGCGCCAGCGTGTTCTTCGCGATGTCGCGGCCGCCGGACGAGACGCGTGAACATCTACGTCGTCGGCAAGCAGTGGATGTGGAAGTTCCAGCATCTCGACGGCCAGCGCGAAATCAACGAGCTGCACGTGCCGGTCGGCCGGCCGGTGAAGCTGATCATGACGTCCGAGGACGTCATCCACGACGTGTTCGTGCCGGCGTTCCGCATCAAGGCCGACGTGCATGCCCGGCCGCTACACGCAGCCTCTGGTTCCAGCCGACGAAGCCGGGACGCTACCACCTGTTCTGCGCCGAGTACTGCGGCACGAAGCATTCGGGGATGATCGGTCAGGTCGTCGTCATGGAGCCGAGCGAGTACCAGACGTGGCTGAGCGGCGGCGCGGCCGGAAGGGTCGCTCGCGTCGGCCGGCGCCGAAGCTGTTCGCCGACCTCGCCTGCAACACCTGTCATCGGCCGGACGCGCAGGGCCGCGGGCCGGTGCTCGAACGGTCTGTTCGGCAAGACCGTCGACGCTCCAGAGCGGCGAAACGCGTCGACGGTCGACGAGGCGTACGTCCGCGAATCGATTCTCAACGCCGGCCGCGAAGATCACCGCCGGCTTCCAGCCGATCATGCCGACGTTCCAGGGACTGGTGAGCGAAGAGCAGCCTGCTCGAACTGATCGAGTACGTGAAGTCGCTGCAGCGAGCTGCCACAGGTGCCAGCCCAGATAGCAATGGCCACCGTTCCGTTCCGCCGCGCCACTATCTGAACGACGGCTACGGCATCACGTCGTGGCTGCTGACCCGTGACCACAAGCGGATCGCGCTGCTCTACCTCGCCGGCGTCACGTTCTTCTTCTTCATCGGCGGCGCGATCGGCCGTGCTGATCCGGCTCGAGCTGGCCACGCCGGCCGGCGACCTGGTGAGCGACGAGACCTACAACAAGCTGTTCACGATGCACGGCGTGATGATGGTGTTCTTCTTCCTCATCCCGGCCATCCCGGCCGTGCTCGGCAACTTCCTGCGTGCCGATCATGATCGGCGCGAAGGATCTCGCGTTTCCGAAGCTGAACCTCGCTGAGCTGGTACATCTACATCATCGGCGGGCTGTTCACGCTCTACGCGCATCGTCACCGGCGGGCGTCGACACCGGCTGGACGTTCTACACGCCGTTCAGCACGGTCTCCTCGACCACCAACGTGATCCCGACCGCGCTCGGCATCTTCATCACCGGCTTCTCGTCGATCCTCACCGGCCTCAACTTCATCGTCACGATCCACCGGATGCGGGCGCCGGGCATGACCTGGTTCCGCATGCCGCTGTTCCTGTGGTCGCACCTACGCGACCAGCCTGATCATGCGTGCTCGGCACGCCGGTGCATCGCCATCACGATCCTGCTCGTCGCGGCCGAGCGCGTGTTCTCACTTCGGCTTCTTCGATCCGGCGCTCGGCGGCGACCCGGTGCTCTTCCAGCACCTGTTCTGGTTCTACTCGCACCCGGCGGTCTACATCATGGTGCTGCCCGCGATGGGCGTCATCAGCGAGCTGGTCGCGGCGCTTCTGCCGCAAGCCGGTGTTCGGCTACCGCTTCGTGGCGTTCGCGAGCCTCGGCATCGCCGTCCTCGGCTTCCTGGTCTGGGGCCACCACATGTTCGTGGCCGGCCAGTCGGTCTACGCCGCGCTGATCTTTCTCGATCCTGAGCTTCCTCGTCGCGATTCCGTCGGCGGTCAAGGTCTTCAACTGGACGGCGACGATGTACAGGGCGTCGATTTCGTGGGAGACGCCGATGCTCTACGCCTATCGGCTTCATCGGGCTGTTCACGATCGGCGGGTTGACCGGGCTCTTCCTCGCCGCGATCGGCCTGGACGTCCACGTCACCGACACCTACTTCATCGTCGCGCACTTCCACTACATCATGGTCGGCGGCACGATCATGGGATATCTCGGCGGCCTGCACTACTGGTGGCCGAAGATCAGCGGCCGCCTCTACAACGAAGCGCTCGCCAAGATCAGCGCCGCGCATCATCTTCGTCGGCTTCAACCTGACGTTCTTCCCGCAGTTCATCCTCGGCTACCTCGGGCATGCCGCGGCGCTATCACGCCTACCCGCCGGAGTTTCAGGTGCTCGAACGTGCTGTCGTCGGCCGGCGCGTCGATTCTCGGCTTCGGCTACCTGATTCCGATGATCTACCTGACGTGGTCGCTGCGCTACGGGCGCCTGGCCGGCTCGAACCCGTGGGGCGCGGTCGGCCTCGAGTGGACGACGACGTCGCCGCCGCCGACGGAGAACTTCGCGGAGACGCCGGTCGTGACGTGGGATGCCTACGACTACGGATCGCCCGGTGGAGGGTCCATGTTGCCTGACGCGACGCATCACGCGGCGTCACGCCGGCGCTGGCCCACCACTTCGACAACCTCGATCAGCAGCGCGAGGCGACCACGCTCGGGATGTGGGTGTTCCTGGTCACCGAAGTGCTCTTCTTCGGCGGGCTGTTCACCGTCTACACTGATCTACCGCGCCTGGTATCCCGACGGCGTTCGCCGCCGCCAGCCACGAGCTCGACGTCATCGCTCGGCACCGTCAACACCGCGGTCCTGATCACCAGCAGTCTCGACGATGGCGCTGGCCGTCCACGCCGCGCAGACTGGCAATCAGCGCAAGCTGTTGACGGTGTTCCTGGTGCGTGACGATGGTGCTCGGCGCGGCGTTCCTCGGCATCAAGAGCGTCGAGTACTACCACAAGTTCGTCGAGCACCACGTGCCCGGGCCGGGATTTCAGTTCGAGGCAGGAATACGTCCGGCACGCGCAGCTGTTCTTCTCGCTGTACTCCTGATGACCGGGCTGCACGCGCTCCACATGATCATCGGGATCGGCATCATGCTGTGGATGCTGTGGTGGACGTGGCGCGGCACCATCACCGCCGGAGTACTGCAGCCCGATCGAAATCAGCGGGCTCTACTGGCACTTCGTCGACATCGTCTGGATCTTCCTGTTCCCGCTTCTCTATCTGCTCGGCCGCCATGCGCACTGACCATCACCCCGCCGGAGGGGCCGATACGCTCGAGCACATTCGTCCCCAAGCGCGTCTACTACGCGATCTTCGCGGTGCTGATGCTCTGCACCTCCTGACGGTGCAGATTGCGTTCTTCGATCTCGGCCCGCTCAACACCATCGCGGCGCTGGCATCGCGGTCGTTCAAGGCGACGCTGGTCGTGCTGTTCTTCATGCACGTCGAAGTACAGCACCAGGCTGACCTGGGCAGTCGTCATCGGCAGTGTCTTCTGGCTCGGCATCCTGCTCGGTGCTGACGATGACCGACTACCTCACCCGCGTCTGGCGCACGTTCGGCTGACGCGGCCCGGTCGAGCTGTCGGGTTCTCGGGCTGTCGGGCTGCGCAACGCGGCAGGAGGCGCTGGTGCCGGGCGCGGCAAAGTAGTGGCATACTCTCGCGCGAGACCTTGGCGGACCCGATCACTCGCGATCATCAGCACGGCGCTGCTCAGGCGACCCTCGACCGCAGCGCGCGGCGGCATCGTCGCCCTCGACCTGCAGCGGAACGTCCTCTTTCGAAATCAACGAGTGCCTGCAGATCTTCGGCGTCGGCCATGACCAGGCCGGAGAGACGCTCGTCGGCATCCCCTGGCGTTTCTCGCGCAGATCGAAAACGTCGAGCAGCTGCAGCAAGGCGTCCGAATCGATCTGGGCGCAGCCCGAGCGCCCGGCGCTCGACATCGTGAAAGTTGAAAGACGGCCGCGTCTTCGAGCGGTTCGTGGCCCCGTTCCGGATCGGCGACGCCGCCGCCGGCGTCGTGGCCAGCTTCAGCGACGTCAGCCGATCGGTCCACACCGAGGAAGCACTCGAACAGCATCGCGCCTTTCTCGAAAAGGCGCAGGAGGTCGGCCACATCGGGAGTTGGGTCGCGGATCTCGACGGTTCGGACCGCCTCGGGCTGGTCTTCCGAGGCCCACCGCATCTTCGGCTTCAACCCGGAAATTCGCCGGCACTTCCACCGCCTTTTTTGAACGCGAGTGCACCCGGCGGATCGAGAATCGGTTCGCGCCGCCGGCCGGGCGACGGCGGACGAGGGCCGGGCGTACGACATCGACCATCGCATCGTCAGGCGCGACGGGCAGCGTCCGGTGGGTCCGCACGAAAAGGCCGACGTCGTGCGCCGATGGCCACGGCCGGGTGGTGCGGCTGATCGGCACCGTCCAGGACATCACCGACCGCTGGCTGCTCGAAGACCAGCTGCGCCAGTCGCCAGGAAAATGGAAGCGATCGGCCGACTCGCGGGCGGTATCGCCCACGATCTCAATAACGCGCTCACCGCCATCGCCGGCTACTCCGGAGCTGGCGCTCGGTCAGCTGACGGGCTCCATCCCGCGCGCGCTGACGTCGAGGAGGTCCGGCGCGGGGCCGAACGCGCCGGGGCGGTCACGCGCCAACTCTCGCGTTCAGCCGCAAGGGAAGTCCCGGCGCCACGCCTGTTCGATCTGAACCAGACGATCAGCACGCTCGGGCGCCTCTTGTCGCGGCTCCTCGGCGCCGACATCGAGCCCGCACCGAGCTGGCGCCGTCGGTGCCGCCGATACTGGGCGATCCGGGTCAACTCGAGCAGGCAATCATCAACCTGGCGGTGAACGCGCGCGACGCCCGATGCCGCGCGGCGGCCGGCTCGTGCTGTCGACCCGGCTCGAAGACTTCGACGAGGCCGCGGCGCGATCCAACCCGCCGACGACGCCGGGCCGCTACATCGTGCTCCGCGTCAGCGTACATCCGGCCAGGGATGCCGCGCGAGACGCTGGCGCACATCTTCGAGCCGTTTTTAACGACGAAGGATCCGGGCAAGGGCACCGGGCTCGGCCTGTCGATGGTCTACGGCACGCTCAAGCAGATCGGCGGCTTCATCTTCGCCGACAGCGAGGTCGGCCGCGGCACGACGTTCCGGCTGTAAGCTCAGGCCATCGACGGCCCAGCCGAAATCATCGACAGGCGGCCATCGACCATTCCGCGAGCCGCGGACGGTTGATCCGTGCTGATCGTCGAGGATGAGCCGGCGGTTCGAAATCTGGTGGCGTCCACGCTTCGCGCCGACGGATATCGGCTGCTGATCGCCGGGTCGGCGGAAGAAGCGCTGCAGCTCGCCGACGATGATCGGGAGACCATCGACCTGCTGCTCACCGACGCGATCATGCCGGGCAAGACCGGCATCGAGCTGGCGCGCCTGCTGGTCGCCGAGCGCCGGAATCTCCCGCGTCATCGTCGCGACCGGCTACACGGGAGACGCTTTCGGGGATGGACGAGAGCGTCGACCTGTTGCAGAAGCCGTTCGCGCCCAAGGAACTGCGCGAGCGCATTCGCCGGTCCCTCGATCACGTCCGCGAGCACTCGCCGTAGATCTGCAGAGCGCGACGGCCGATCGCCTCCACGACAAGCAGCGATCGAACCGCGTCCGCACCGCCACGCGCTGAGGTTCGAGATCGGCGTTGCCACACTGAGAGCGCGTCGCACAGCGAAGCCGCGTCGCCCACGTTCCACAGCGCACCGACCCGTCCCTCGTCGGTCAGCCAGCGAAACGAGGAATGTCCGATCAACACGGGGACGACTCCGCACGCCATGGCTTCGACGGGGGCGTAGCCCATCGCTTCGTGATGGCTCCCGATCACGAAAGATCGCGCCGCGCGTAGACCGCAGCCATCTCCTCGTGGCGAATGCGGCCGACGAGAGAGACACCCGCCGCGCAAGAACTGGATCCGCGCCGAGGGCCGCCCTCAGTTCAGGCTCGAGCTCGTCGTCTTCGTAGACGAAGGTTAGCGTCGCGTCCGGGTGATTGCGCACGAAACGATGGAAGCCGCCGAGCACGGTGAGCGGATCCTTGTTCGGGGTTGAGCCGGCCGACGAAGAGGATGAGAGCTGGCCCGGCGGCCCGCCGCGCGCCGGGGCGCGCAGCGCGATGCTGGCCTCCATCACGTCGCGAATGCGCATGCGCGCTGGCGCGGTGCCGCTTTCGGCGAACAGCGGCGCCGGTTGCGGCGTCGCGACCAGCAGCGCGTCCGCGGAGGCCAGGCCGCGGCGCATCCAGCGACAGCGCCACGGCGACACCTGCGCCGGATCGAATCCGCCATGATCCTGCGACGACGATCCCGCAGCGGGGCAGGTTTCGCCGCAGCCTCCCGGTGAGCGCCGGGTGGTCGAGCCCGTTGATGATGAACGACATCGGGATCGATTCGAGCAACAGCCGATGACAGCGCGGCGCCGCGATACCACGCCGGCGGCATCGGCGACCTGCCATCGGTGACGAAGCTGTATCGGACGCCGTGCCGATCGACTTCGGCTGCCTCGTGAAACCGCTGAAGGACCCGGACTGCCGTGGCGCCGGCGCCGACCAGGGCCTCTGCCCATCCGGTGAGGGAATGAAAGCGATCGAGGGTGGCCGCTGGCGTCCTGGCGCGCGCATCCACACCGGATTGACGATGGCCACTTTCAGCTGACAACGAAAACGCAGAGCGTGCAGAACGCACTGATACGGGAAAGTGGAAGCGCCGGACGATGAGCGGCGGTTGACGCCTGGACCCGTCCGTCCTATTGCATGCCTGCATTGTTGCATTCTTGCATTGCGTGCGTCTTACGTCACTGCGCTCCTTCTGCGCCTCGCGTGGTGCCGTTGCAGCGTCCGCAAGCCGCCACCCGTGCGGCACCGGCCAAGCATACCGGGGCCTCCTGCTCCGGCTGGCCCTCAGCGCCACTCGTCCTCGGCCTGCTCTGACGCGGCTACACGCGCCGATCCTGGATCTCTTCGGTCACGTGCGATTCGGGCAGGACGTGGTCAGATGCTCATGCGCCGTCCACGCGGCCTGATCCCACTCGTTCGCCAGCGACCAGCGCCTGGATCAACAACCACGAATGGCTCTCGGAGGCCGCGGATGTGCGTCGCTCACGCGCGGGGCGGCAACGGCGGCCTGTTGGCCTGCACTCCAGCTCGCCCGGCGCGCGGCGATGATCGCGGCGGCGCTCAGTCGCCTTCGCGGGCGCGGGCGGTCCCGCCGGCCGGCATCGGACACCGCTGCTCGTGGCCTGCTGATTGATCGTCACGACGTTTCCAGACCAATCACGTGCGGCGCGCAGCTGTTCTCGCTGGCGCTGTTTGCGTGGATGCCGGCGATGCTGGTCACCGCGCAGGCCAGGCCCTACCTGCTGCTCTGGTCCATTCCCCTGCGCCGCCTTCTGGGTGGATGTGTGCACGGCGGCTGGCTTGTCGGCGCCGGCACGCGCTCGCGCTCTGGACCGGGCAACGGGCTTCACCAAAGCAGCGGGGATCGATCAGGGCATAGGCGTTCTCTCGGCCGCGGTGGCCGCCGCGGCGCTGATGATCGCCGCCGCTCAATCCCAGCATGGCTGGCGGCTGTGGGCTTTCCTGCAGGGAAACGGTTGGCTTCGAGGCGGGCGGATCACCACCGACTGGCAACCGGAATGCTGCACTGGCAGCCGGTCATTCCCGGCTGCCGTGGACGCTGACGGCCGCGGCCGCCGCGTTCGGACTCTGGTCTGCCCCTTAGCGTCGAGGCTCACACCGCAGATCATGGCAGGCCATTGCCCTGGGGGCATGGTGTTCTGCGCCGCCTCGCTCCAGCGCCAGCCGGCCCAGTCAGTTCTTCACCACCGCCACGGTCGTGTCCTGGCTGCTCCGGACCGCAGATTGCGCTGCCGGCTGGCTTCGCCTTGTCCACCCGGCGCTCAGTGCGCGGGCGCCGCCCGGGAGCTGGCCGCCGGGTTCGTCGCGGCCGTGGCGCTGGCGGCGATCGCCGTGGCGGCGTCACCGTCTCGGCTGCGCAATCTCGCCGTGCAATCGTGGATGGAGGGCGAGCTCTTTCTCGGAATCCGCACGTCGCGCGTTTCGTCGCGGAGCACGACCTCCGCTGGCCGCATGCTGACGTGGTTCGACTGGGGTGAATACGCGATCTGGCAGCTTTGTCCTGGGAGTCACGGCATCGATGGACGGACGGCGCGAGACGGTGCATCACAGCGAGGCCATCGATCGGCAACTCTCAGGTTCTGCAACAACCCCGATGATCCGACCCAGGCCGAAGCTGGAGGCCCTCGCCACAATCGCGACTACATCTGGATGCCCCTCCCGACTGGAGGTCACGTCGCGGCTCGTCGCCGACGGCTGGCAGCCCGAACTTCGCTGGTCCGGTCCCGACCGCGCTCGCGCGCGGTGGCATCGCCGGCCCGGCGGCAACGCCGGTTTCAGGCGCGGGCGCGCCGCGGTGTTTCCCCGGCCCTGGACGCGCCGATCTGACCGGCGAGCGACGGACAATCAGGCATCGATGAAGTCCCCAGGCGAACGCCGTGTCCGCGCGGTCGCGCAGCATCGCCGCGCTCCATCGGCGCCGGACGCCCTTGCGCGTCAGCCGCGCCGTGCGGATCGACGCCCGGCCCGTGCAGGCTCAGTTCCGATCGCCCGGCAGACGCCACCGCCGCCACGCCGAGACCCGCCTTCACGAGCTCGGACGATCGCTCTCCGACAGCTGCACCTGCTGCACCGTCGGGGCCCCGGACGCCAGCGGGGATCGGCACCTGCTGGAGAACCGTGCTCTCCTCCTTCGGCGGATAGATGATCAGCGTCTCGTCGGCCAGATCCTGCGGCTCCGACGATGGCGCGGCCAACGAGGCGATGGGTCAGGGCCATGATCAGCAGGAGCTCGTCCTCGAACAGCGGCCGCAGCACCGACCGACGATCGCGCACTGGATCGCTCATGATCGCGGGATCGATCCGCCCCTCGACCAGCGAGCGCAGCGACCGCGGCAGCGTCGCTTCGGCGTCGGTATGAACGTCGACATCGGGGTGCCACAACCGGAATTCCTTCAGCAATCCCGGCGTAGTGATAACAGGTAGCACTGCGTCGTGATCGGAGGAGGCCGGCGTGGCTCTTTCCGGCCTTGCGAATCGTCCTCGGTGCGTTCGACGATGTCGAGGACCTGGGTCGCGGCGCGCAACGGGGCGTCGCCAGCCGGCGTCAGGACCATGCGCTTGCCGAGGCGATGGAAGAGCGGCGTCGCGAGGCGGTCCTCGATGTCGCGAAGCTGATGGCTCAGGGCCGACTGCGACAGGTTCAGGACGTCGCCGGCGCGGGTGACGCTGCCGGTCGGGCGATCGCGGCGACGAGCTGCGATTAGCGATCTCGAGATCCATCCCTGCATGATACACATTCATCATCCCTCGAGACGATGAAATCAGTGCATGATGATCATGACACCGCGGCCGCCCATTCGCCGCGGCGGACCAGCTGTTCGACCGCGCCGCCGGCAGTGACGGCGTCGATGTCGAGGGCCAGCGATCCGATCATGAAGTCGCGTGGGTGGCGCTGCGGTTGCCGCCGGCGCGCATCGAAATCCTCGTCGCTCATGTCCTCGCCGCCGGCGAGCGTGAACTTGTAGGCCGAGCCGAGCGCGATGTGGCTGGCGGCGTTCTCGTCCGAACAGGGTGTTGTAGAAGAGCACGCCGGCCTGCGAGATCGGGGAACTGGCTGCGGCACCAGCGCCAATTCGCCCAGCCGGGAGGAGCCGGCGTCGGTCTCGAGCAGCTGGCGCATCGCCGCCTCGCCGCGCGCCGCCTGGACGTCGATGACGCGGCCCTTCTCGAAGCGGGCGTGAAATCCTCGATCAGCTGACCGCCGTAGCTGAGCGGCTTGGTCGATCACCACGCCGTCGACGCGCTCGCGATGCGGCATCGTGAACACTTCCTCGGTCGGGATGTTGGCGGTGAACGCGATGCCGTTACGCGGCTCTCGCGCTGCGGGCGCTGATCGATCTGTCGGCCGGCGCGGCCCAATCAACGGCGAGGTGCCCGGCCCGGAATAGCACAGGGCGGTGTGCTGTTTGCAGTTGAGAAATCGGCGCGGCCGCCAGCGCCGCGATACTGACTGCCATTCGGCAATCGGGTCGGCGGTGTCCAGGCAGCAGACGATTGATCGTTTCCCACAACCGGTTCACCTGTTGCTCGGGTGCGATGCCGGGGAAACACTTTTGGCCGCCCACCGCTGGCGCGGCGGCGCGACCTACACTTAATTCATTCCTGATTGCGCGAGACCTGCGCGAAACGGGTTGAAACGCGCGACGACGCCCGCTGCGTACGCCGACGCGGTCCATCCGGCTGGCCACGGCAGAGCAGGGTCCGGGTCGTTGGCGTCGAATCGACGAAGTGGCGTCGCCGTTCTCGACATGCTCGACCAGCGCCTTGGGCAGCCAGCGCGAGAGCAAGATCGAACTGACTCTAGAGCGCGCGCGAATCGCGTCAGCGACCTCGTCGCCCCGGATCGATTCGAGCGTGTGGGTCGCGCCGGCGGTAGGCCGCGGCCGTGACCTGGCGGACGAGCGGCGCGCCTCCGACGACAGCCCGCCATACGCGAGCGGGCCGATGATCATCAGGCGCTGCCCGCGCCGCGGGAGTTGGCGCGACCTGGACGATTTGACTCGGCGTACCTGAAGTGCGCCCTCCCTGGCGGTTTCGCGGTCATCTCAACCGTCTATTATCCGTCACCGGCGAATCCCCCGGACGCGTCGACGGCCCGCTCCTCGTCGGCACCAGCGAGCTCGCGTGCCTTGACCGGGCGGTGTCCCGCCGGGATAATCGCTGCCCTGGGCGATGCCCGATGAAGAGACTGGTTTGCACACTGGCTGTCGCCTGCTCCCTCGAAACGGCCATCGTCGTCGCGCAGCGCATCATCCAATCCCAAGCCCGACGCGGCACGACGCAAGGTGCTGTTTCCGTCGGCCGCGGCGTTCTCGCCGCTTTCGGCGGCGATCCGCTCCGCTTCACCGCCTACGGCGCCGACCCGCGAGCCAATCCGGCGACGCCAAGCCGATCGGCTTCGCGTTCTGGACCACCGACCTGGTGCCGCAGGAGCACGGGTATCACGGGCCGATTCACATCCTGGTGGGCATGGACCTGACGGCGACGCTGACCGGCGTCATCGTCGACCTACAACTCCGAGCCGTGCGGCTATTTCTCGGTCGGAGCCGCCGAAGTTCGCGGCGCAGTTCAAAGGCAAGACCATCCGCGATCCGTTCGTCGTCGGCCGGGACGTGGATGCCGTTTCGCGCGCGTCGATCGAGCATCGGCAGCGCGCGCGCGGGCGATTCGCGACAGCTCGACGCATGATGGCGAAACAAGCTGCTGCCGGATGCGGTGAAGTAGTGGAGACGGTCGAAACGTGGCGGGACATCCTCGGGCCCGCAGGCGATCGGACCTGGTCGCTGCTGGCCGGATTCATCGCGCTGGCCATGGTCGAGCTTCTTCCGCAAGAGCGTCCGCCTGAAGTACGTCGACGCTGGCGGTCGCCGTCGGCTACATGGGATTCGTCAAGAGCCAGCCTGGTCTCGGTCGTCGATCTGTTCGCGGTGGCCGATTGGAACCTGCCGGTCTTCGAAGTACAACCTCGCCTGGTATCTGCTTCGTCGTTCTTCGTGCTCGCCTCGACCGTGCTGTGGGGCGCGCTGTACTGCGGGCGCATCTGCGCCTTCGGCGCGCTGACGCAGTTGATGGACGCTGGTCGTGCCGCAGCAGGCTGCGCGTCGAGCCGTCCGGCCAGGCTCGAGCGGCGTGCGGCGCTGGATCGAAATGCGGGCTGCTGGCGGCCGTCGCTCGTCGTATTACTCGTCGCGCACGCACGACGTCGCCAGTGTACCGCTACGTGGAGCCGTTCTGGATGTTCGGCCTGTTCGGCACGACGCCGATGTGGATCGGGCTGGCCGTGCTGCTGCTGGCGACGGTGTTCGTCCGCAATCTCTACTGCCGGTTTCTCTGTCCGGTCGGCGCCGCTGCTGGGCGTGATCTCGAACCTGACGGTCTTCCAGATCAAGCGCTGGTCGGAGTGCAACACCTGCAAGATCTGCGAGAAGACCTGCGAGTGGGGCGCGATCCGCGGGCCGAAGATCGTCAAGACCGAGTGCGTGCGCTGCGACGACTGCGAGCGCCTCTACCTCGACCAGCAGAAGTGCCCGCACTGGCTGCATTCCAGATCAAAGGTGCGTCCGTCGGCGGCGCGCGAGCCGCTACAGCCGGTCCTTCAGCCGCGGCGTCATCAGCACCTCGTTCTTAGACGGTCACGATCACCGCGTCGACGTTCGGCAGCTGCTGCGACGAGCGCCATCCCGTTCTCCGGACCCAGCAGGAAGACACCCGGTGGACAATCCGTCGGCCAGAAGCTGCGCGTCGGCGTCAGAATCGTCACGCTGCGGCAGCCGGCCTGCGACGGCTCGCCGGTGCTGGGATCGATGATGTGGTGGTAGCGGCGGCCGTCCTTGATGAAGAAGCGTTCGTAGTCGCCCGACGTGCTGAAGGTCGCAGTCGGTCAGATCGATCGCGGCGAAGATCCGGCCGGCCGGCCCGCGCGGATCCTGGATGCCGACGCGCCACGGTCGGCCGCCGTTGCAGACCCGACGACGATACAGGTCGCCGCCGGCCTGGATCATGAAGTCGCTGAAGCCGCTGCGGCGAAGGATGCCGACGCCGCGATCGACCGCGTAGCCTTTGCCGATGCCGCCGAGGTGGACGCGCATCCCCTTCTGCTGCAGGAACGCCGTGCCCGGCGCGCGTCGTCGACCACGAGCGAGCGATAGTCGATGCAGCGGAAGCCGCCGCGCGGACCTCCGTCCGTGGTCCGGCACGCGGTTGTCCTGATCGTGATCGAACCGCCAGAGGCCCGACAGCGCGCCGAAGGTGACGTCGAACTTGCCGCCGGTCCACTCGCTGACCTGCGCGCGCGGCTCGCAGGACGCCCGGACCGTCGGCTGACAGCGGCACCGGCATGCTCGCCGGCGGCGGCGTTGAGCCGCTCGATGTCGCTGCCCGGCTTCCAGACGCTCATCAGCGCTTCGAGCCGATCGAATTCGGCGAAGACGGCGTCGGCGGCCGAGCGCGCAGCGGTTTGGTCGGCCGATCCAGATCGTCAGCCGCAGTTCCGATCCCATCGCGACCCCGCGCACTCTCGACCACCAGCGTCCCGTGCGGCGGTTCCGTTGACGAACCCGGAGCAGGCGATCGCCGCCGCGAGAGAGGAGTGGCTGCCGCGCACGCAGCAGCAACGGCGCACGTCCACGAGGATCTTCGCTCAGAAGGACTGCAGGATTCGGTTTCAGGCGCGGTCTTCTCCGGGGTCATCAGCGCCACGAGGCCGGCCAGTCCGGCCGAGCCGTCGTGAGTCGCCGGCGATGGAGTCGACGGTGTGGATGCCCAGCACGCGGTAGCTCTCGAACTGCGACTCGCCAAAGCCACTGGTTGGCCGTGGATTCATGCGGAGAGTCCGGGTGCGCGGCGGCGTAGTTGGCGACACGTCGACCGGCTCGTCACCCGACAGCGTCGCCTGACGAGGTAGACCAGCGTGCCGTTCTCGACCTCGCCATCGATGTCGGCGTAGCGGATGACGCCGATGGCGCCGTGGGCGTTGCCGCCGCGGGCGCGCTGGGCATCGATGCCCAGTCCGTGCGGGAACTCGATGCGGATGCCCAGGTCGATTCGGATCTTCCGGATCGCGTTGCCGAGATCCTCGAACGCGTAGTCGGCGTCGCAGCTTGCGTCGCTGACGACGATGAAGCGGCAGCGGCGGGCGAACCATTTCGTAGAGACCCAGAGTTCTCGAAATGGCCGCCGTCGGACAAAAAGACGTACGGGTTGGCGTCTGGTCGTCCGGCCGAACATCTCGCGGAGCAGTGGTCCGGCGCCCACCACCGGATCGCTCTTGCGCCAGGTGAAGCGGCCGGCCTCGCCGGGATTGCCCAGCCAGGCGCCGAGCCGGGCGTTGAACGCAGCGTCAGCAGGAAGGTGACGAACGGCGACGAGTGGTAACCCATGTTGGGACTGGCCGCGGCCCCGGAAATCGTCATCGCTGTTCCGGAGCGACATGCCGTCCGGACCGCCGTATTCCACGATCGGCCGATAGCCGAGCGTCCGCGTGCCGGCGGCGAAAGGACTCACGGTGAACGACTCCGCCTTGCGCTCCTGCCAGGCGAGGCGATTGTCCGCGACCAGATTGAGCGCCATGTTGATGACGTGAATGGGGCGCTTAATCGCGGACAACTCATGCAAGAAGACGTTGTCTTTCGAGTCGAAACCAGGTGAAGCGGTTGGGATTGCGGGCCGCCGCCGGACGTGACGCGCCGAGGAAGGCGCGAATCAGGCGAGTTGCGATACATACCGCAGCGAAACTTGTTCACGGCGACCACCAGCCCCATGATCGTGCCGAGGGCGAGAAGCGCCAACGAACAGCAGCACCATTTCCGGCAGGCCGGCGCCCTCCCATGCGGGTAGTCGGGGACGATGTCGATCGATGACACGTCGATGGCCCGGCAGCAGCCACGCACGTTGGCCGACGCGACGCCGATCAACAGCATCATCAGCACGAACGACTGCCGCCAGCAAGGCGCAACGATGCGGCGCCACACCGCGACGTTCGACACGCCGTTCTTCACCTCTCGCGTCCGGTGCGGCGGCCAGCGGCGCCGGTCACGGCGTGATCGCGCCGGCCACGAACTTCCCGAGCGCCGGTCTCGACGGCTTGGCGCCAACCCCATCCGACGGCGACCTTCACCACCACCGGGCCGACGAACACTACCAGACTGCGGCGAGCCAACCGAAGATCGCGATCAACAGCCACGCCCCGAAGCGGCTCCACCACTCGCGATCGTCTTCGGTCGTCTCGCCGCTGGCGATGCCGACGAAGAGCGAGCCGGCGCCGCCGATGATGGCGAGGATGAGCGGCACGCTGAAGCCGGCGAAATTTCGCCGCGGGCCAGCGGCTGTTCCGAAGACGTGGACCGCGAACCACCGCACGCCGGCGGTTAACGCGCCGGCTACGGCCGCCGCGCCCACGGTCAGCGGCCGAACCCGCCGTCGGCTCATCAACCTGACCAGGAACCAGATCGCCACGTGGACGCCCGCGCCGAAGCTACAGCAGCCCCGACAGGGTGACCGGAGCGTGCCTTCCAGCGTGCGCGACCACGCCCAGTACGAGCGTGAACGCCGAGGTCGCCACCACCAGCGGCGGCGAAACGAGACCTGGATGAACGGCCGCCTGGCCGCGCTGGCGGTTGCCGACGCTGGGCAGATCGAGCGCGATATACACCAGCGACACGGTGAGGAGGCCCGATCCGACCAGCATCAGCCACATCGACCACCACGCCAGATCCTGGGGTTGATCCAGTCCCTGGTGCCGAGCATGGTGACGGCGGTAGTAACCCCGGGACGAGCAGCGCCGCCGCCAGAAGCGGCACCAGCACCAGCCAGTTGAGCAGCAGGTTGCGCGCCACGGTCGAGACGAGCGACCACATCATCGACCGGAAAGCAATCCGGTCCTGGGATCGGTGGTACTGCTGTACCGCGAATACGACGGAATCGGCTGGCTTCGGGCTGGAGCGTCGACCCGCCGGTACTCCGCGAGAACGCCGAATATCTGATCGGCCTCCTCGCCGTTCCGATCGAGTGGAAGCAGCCAGGCCGACAGCCAGCCGCCGGTGTGCGCACCGGAGACCGTCGAGAGGTAGTCGAACGTCCCCAGCAGCTTCCGCCGCGCCAGCCCCTGCAGCAGCCGAGCGCGAAGCTGGCGCTCCTGATGCCCCCGCCCGACAACCACAGAGGCCGCGTGGCGCCGCACGCGGGCCGCCGCGTTGATCGCGGCGAGATGATGTTGGGCTCGGGGTCGTCGATTGGATGGTTCTCGGGAAGGGCGCCGTGCAAGTGCTCGAATTCGCACTCGAGGATCCGGGTGGTGACGGAATCGAGTGGTCGCCGACGAACAGGCCGCGAACGGTGGCCGCGGTGAGCCGCGCCAGTGGTTCAGGCGTTTCATCACGATTCCTAGGTAGTGCCCGCAGATCGCACGCGCCGTTACAGCCGCCTTGCTGCCGGGGCGCTCTTGGGCGCCTTCGACTCTACGGCTCTCGGCCTGGGCTCTTGCCTCACCATCCTTTTTCAGCCAGAAACCGACACAGAATGGCGTCCCCGTCCACCTTCTCGACCGTACGATTACAAAGCTGGCACGCCCGCCGACAGGAATGTGGTGCGTCGGAATGGCCGGGCGCCGTCGTGAGTGAGTTCCTCGACCCTGCTTCGCGCGGGCGGTGCGCCAGTCTCCACACCCATCCCGGAGACGAGTCCGATGCACTGCACGCGGTTGTCGCCGCGCGCGCACCGCGCCTTCTCGAAGCTCGATCGCCACGCGATCGCCTGGCATTGCGCACAACGCCGCATGAATTCCTCGCTGACGCGAGGCGCGAATCGGGCGCTCGGCGGCGTCATCGAGCTTACCGCTCTGTCCGGCGCCTGCACAAGCGCCCGCGTCGCTTGAGTCACTGGAATTCGACAACGCCGCCCCTGATCCGCGACTTCACCGCGATTCTGCACAATTTACCCTGCTGCGCAGCGAGGACCCCGGCGCGGACACGCAAGACGACCTTCGGCGAAGCTGCCGTCCGAGCACGGCGTCGAGCGCTGATCGCGCCGCGCATGGCGCAATCGGTCCTGAGGTCCTGACGTTCGGCCCCCGTCCGGCGCACGTCTGCCCGATCTGGCCCGAACCGCGATCGCCAGCGGCGCAACACCGCGATCCCCGCCGGCCCGGCCCAGCATCGCGCCCGCCGGAAAAGTGGGCCAATCGCGCCGAGTCCCGGGCGCAGTCGGAAAGAAAGCGTGTCGCTTGGTCGATCGACTGCCGTGCGCCGTCGACGATCCCGCCGACGCTCGCCACCATGCTCCCGCGTCTGACCGACGACGCATCCGCTGATCGGTGAAGACGAGCGCGGAAGCAGGCCCTCTGAACAGAAATTCGCGGATCGTCGCCAGCGCGCTCCGTGCAGCAAGCCTCGACGGCCACATGGCCCGGGCCATGTTCTGGCTGAAGCCGGCTAAGGCGGTGCTCTCGATCGCGCCCGATCGCTGCCGCAAGGCGCTGCCGCAGCGGACTGATCCCGCCGGGATCAGCTCGACGGACGCGCCGCCGGCGCGGTGCCGAAGCGATTTTCCCTGACGACGATCCGCGAATCGCTCTGCGCTCCTCGCCCCTTCTGGCCTCGAAACCAGCGGCGCCCGGATGGATCGTCGACGCCGCGCGCCGCAGCGGCTGAGACTCTCCCGGCCGGAGCGCAGTCAGGGCCGCCGCGTCCCGGCTGGGGACTTGTTAACGCCTCGCCAACCGATGGCGCGCCGCCGGCGAGTGGCGAGCCGCTGGCCAGAAATGGAGCGCTTTGCGCGCCGGCTGATTCGATGCGCACGCGGCGGCGAACGCGACCACCCAGCGAAAGTTTTCTCGCGTTCGACCTCTCAACCGACGACCAGAAAGCGGCGGCCGTCATCGCTGGCGCGTCGCGCCGACCATCGACGGCACCGACATGCTGGCCGAGCAGATCGATCGCAGCCATTCTGGCGCCTGGTCCGGCTCGACCCGGTCCCCACGCCTTCGTCGAATCGTCCCTGAATCGAAACCGCGAGCAAGCTCTTCGGGGAGCCTCGACTCGCGCCGATCGCCTCCAGGACCTGCACGATGGCGTGCGGCGACTGCACAGCCTGGCGGACTCGCTCGCCGAAACCGGCCCGACGTCGCCGACGTCATCGGCCGCGCGCTTCGCGCCTTCTGCTCGCCGGCCCGCGCCGCCAGGTGACGTCGGCCTCGACCGCACGAGCGCCGACGAACCGCTGACGGCGTCGATGGTCGACGCCTTCGGCGACGCGATGGCGCCGGCCTCCGTCGAACTGCTCGACGACCCGGCGCCCAGCCGCGGGCGCGGAGCATCATGGCGCTGCTCTGCGATCATGCCGGCGTCCTGGCGCCCGGCCCTCATCGGCTCGATCCGGACGATCCGGCTCGACCGCCACTCGCGCCATCGTCAGGGTCTGTGGCCACGCCGGCGCCGGATACGAAGTCGCCGTTTCCGAGCAGGTCAACTCAGGCCGCGACGCACGCAGACGGTCCGCGAGGCGTTCCGGTCGCTCGCGCGCATCGGCATCGCCGCGGGCCGCCGCGTTCATCGGCACCCAGATCGAAAAAGGGCAGCGCCGTCGCCCGGGCGGCCGCCGAGGAAGCGTTGTGGCACCTGCCGCCGGGCGCAGACCGCGGCACAGCTGAGGCTGAGCTTCTGGGACGGCGCGAATTCGTCGTGCATGAATCCGCAGGTCGTTTCCCGGCTGCTCGAACGCGCGGCGCAGACCAAGGCCGTCGGTCTCGATGGCGTGCTCGAGGAGATCGAGGGCCTGCGGTTCAGATTCTGGAAACCGGACTGGTGCGGATGGCGCTGAAGGCCGAGAGCTGCGCGTCCCGATGAAGACCGCCGACTGCAACGCCGCTCCGCGCTCGATCCCCGTTGTGTTGAAAGGGCTGGCCAGTCTGCGCCGGCTCACCGGTACCTATCCGTCCGGCCACCCCTCAATCGTCCAGAAGACGACGGAGATACTCGACGCCCTCGGCAGACATCTCCGCGAATCGCCTGAAGTCCGCACCGACGTGATCCACGGGCAGGTGTTCCTCGACGGGTGTCGTTCAGCCGCGACGCCAGCGCCCAGGCGCCGGTCATCAACGAGCTGGTCGATCTCGGCGTCGACAGCATCCACATCCGCGACGGCGTTCAGGCCGAAGAGCTGCTCGCCGGTCGCGGAGTGCCTGTGGCGCCAGGAGCGGACGATCGGCGAGGTCGCTCGACGCAGCTGGCGTCACGAGGCGTCCGCTCGATCAGCCTCGGACGTCTGGTGCCGCTCGACACCCGGTGGCGGGCGCAGCAGGTGGCCCGATGCGCCGACCGGACCGCTCGACCCGTCCTACGCCGAGTCGCTGGTGCGGACCCAGGAGACTCTTTCGAGAACGTCGCCAACGGCAAGAAGCTCGATCCGGTGACGATCGGGGATCTGGTGCAGATGCTGACGCGCGTGGGCTCGGGAGCAACGCCGCGCTCGGACAGATCCTCGCCGTCAAACAGTACGAGAACCTGACCTACCGCCACTCCGTCAACGTGTCGCCCTCGGCCTGGTGATCGCCCGCCAGATCGGTCTCGACGACGCCACGCTGGCGGCGGTGGTGGAGGCGGCGCTGCTCCATGACATCGGCAAAACGCGCATTCCCTCTGGAGATCGTCACAAAGCCTGGGCGCCCTCGACAAGCGCGAGCGCAAGATGATCGAGGCGCACACCACCTTCGGCGCCGAGATTCTCGTCCAGACCGACGGACTGCGGCCGCTGACGCCGACCGTTGCGCTCGAACACCATCGAGAGGTCGTCGGCGCCGGATACCCGGATCTCGGCACGGCGGCCCCACGTCATGAGCCAGCTGGTGTCGGTGGCGGACATCTACGAGGCGATAACCGGAGCCGTTCCTACCAGAACCCGACGCCGCCGGAGCACGCCTGCCTGATCCTCGCCCGCCTTGCCGGCAAGAAGCCGAACACGGCGCTCGTCAAGGCGTTCGTGAAGGCGATCACGTTCTTCCCGATTGGCTCGCTGGTCCGCACCAGCCACGACGAATTCGGCGTCGTCGTGCAGACCAACGGCGCGGATCCGCTGCATCCGGTCATCGCGATCACGGAAAACGGCTTTCGAGTCGCCGGGTCGGCAGGTCGATACCAGCGACCGCGACGGCGACGGCGGCTACGTGCGGCACATCGTCGAGACACTGCCGGCGCCGGAGAGCTTCGACATCCGCCGGTTCCTGCCGTCCGCCGCCTGAGCGCCCGATCCGCCTGGCGATCCGCGCGTGCACGGAGGCCCACCCCAGCCGTTCGACAACCTGACGATCGGTAATTCTTCTGCTCTATCGTGCACGTGCAACGCACATGGTTCTCCGTCAGCCGACCTCCGTTGAACAACGTGACCCCGTGTGAGCAGTTCTACGGCTTCGTGTCTTCGCCGTTCAACCTCACTCCGGATCTGCGCTTTGCCTACGACAGCCGCTCGCACATCGCGGCATTCGAGCAGGTCACGGACGCCCTTCGCCACCGCGAGGGCCTCATCGTCATCACCGGCGAGATCGGCACCGGCAAGACGATGCTGTGCCGGTCGCTGCTCAGAAGGATCTGGCGCGCCCGGACGTTTCTGTCGGTGATCCTCGATCCGTGCCTGACGGTAGACGACTTCTGTATCAGGTCCTCACCGACTTCGACTCTTTTTCGAGCAGCGCGCGGCCGACGTCCGGTCCCGCCGCACAGGCGACGCGGCACCAAGCTGGTGACGACGCTCCAGCATTTCCTGGCATCGCTGATCCCGCTGAACGCCCACGCGGTGATCATGATCGACGAGGCGCAGCACCTCGATCCCGTGGTGCTCGAGCAGATTCCGCCTCCTCTCGAATTTCGAAACCGACGATGCCAAGCTGCTGCAGATCATCCTGGTCGGTCAGCCGGATCTGGAGGCGGCTACTGGCGCGTCCGGACATGCGGCAACTCAACCAGCGCGTCGCTCGCCGGATTCAGCTTCATGCCCTCGCCGGTCACGAGGTCGCCGATTACATCGCGCGCCGGTTGAGCGTGGCCGCTGGCGACGCGGGACACACGGCAGGAAGTGACTGCGCCGTTTACTCCTGCGGCGGTCTCGGCGGTGCAGCAGATTCCCGCGCGGCGTGCCGAGAGTGATCAACATCCTCTGCGACCGCGCGCTCGAAATCGGCTGCGAGGAGCACGCCGCGGCCATCAGCCGCTCCGGCATCACCGCTGCGGCGGCGCGATTAGAAGCTGCGATGCCGATCGCCATGCGGCGCCTCGCCGAAGCTGGCCGCCAGCGCCGCCGCGGCGCTGCTGGCCATCGCCGTCATCGGCGGCTGGTGGTGGTCGGCGCACGCGCAGCTCAGGACCGTAGCCCCGGCGGCGGCGCTGGCGACTGTGGCGCGTGGTGGCGCGCCAGCCCGCTCCGGCTCCGGTCCGACATCGAATGCGCCGTCCGGCGCCCGATTCCACGCCCAGGCCGACGGGAACCGACGGCACTGCGGATCCGCAGGCGCCTCAGGGTGCCGCATCCCCCGCCGCCCGCAAGGCCGACACGCTAACATCGCCGTCGCCGCCTTCCGGACGTCGAAGCGCCGCGGCCGACGTTGCCAGCGCGTGACATCGCCGCCAAGGGGCCTTCCGGTGACGACCGCAACCGACGCCACTGGCACCTGGCATCAGGTTGTCGTCGGTCCTACCCGTCTGCCAGCGAGGCCGAAGCCGCGCAGCGCACGCTCGCGCGCGAAAGCTTCGCCGATACCCGGGTTTCCCCAGCACGCAGACCGTTGATCAGCGGGTCCTGAATTCGACATGCAGGACCGTTTCCCGCGCCGGCATGCTCGCGCCTATCTGATCGCCGCGCTTGCCGCGGTCGCTGCGCGCGGCGGTGCTCGTTTACTGACGTCAACGGCCCGGCCGATGTGGGTCGACGAGGAAATGCTGCGCTGAACGTCCGCGACCGGGGGTCGGCGAACTCGCCGGTCCACTCTGGCTCGATCAAAGCGCCCCGTTCGGCTGGCTGGTGCTCGGAACGCGCCGTGATGCTGCTGTTCGGGACCGGGGAGCGGGCGGTACGGGCGCTGACGGTCGGTTTGGCGTCGCCACCCTGGCGACGGCGTGGTGGGTCGGACGGCGCTGGATGACGGCCGTCGGAGCGGCAGTCCTCGTCGCGCTGTGCGCGACTCGGCGAAGTGGCTGCTGTTCTTCACGCTCGAACTGAAGCACTACTCGGCCGACGCAGCCGGGCGCTGCTCGTCCCGGCGCTCGCGGCGTGGGCCTCGATGAGTCGACCCCGCCATCTTTCGAGCGCGAGCCCGGCGATGGTGGATCGTCGCCGCCATCGCGATGTGGTTCAGCAGCGGCGCGCTCTTCGTCACGCCGGGTTGTGCAGCCGTATTGGTCGTGGCGACGCTCGTTCGAGCCGGGGCTCGTTCCGTGATCGGCTTCGCTCCCGGAGTGATCGTCTGGCTGGTTTCGTTCTTCGCGCTGAGCTACGCGATCGTTCTGCGCCATGCCCTCGCCAATCCGCATCTGGAAAACTACTGGGCCTTCGCCTTCCGCCGGTCGCCGCGGGTGTCGGATGCGACGGTGGGTCTGGCTGGCGTCGGCGCTCGCGCCGTTCGCCGTCAAACCCGCCGGGAGCGGAATGCCGCCGCGATGTTCTGACCTCGTATGTGGTCGGTGTCGCGGTCGCGTTGGCGCGGCGCTCAGAACCTGGCGTGGACGATCGTCACGGTGCCCTTGTCAGGATTGGCGCTGGCGATCGGCGCACTTCGTGCCGACGTTCGAGCGGCTGGCGATCTGGATGGTGCAGTCGCAGTAGCTGTCGGCGTCGCGCTGTGCGCCGACGCCGCGGCTCGACTTCTGCGACCAGAGCGCCCAACGGGAGGCGCCGCGCCGCCCGGTTGGGATGTCCGACGCACCGGACTCCGGGTTTCGTGGATCGCCGCGTCCGTCGGCGTCGTGGCGGCGGTCGTGGCGGCAGCGAGCACGATAGACGTCGTCCGGCGCGGCGTCTTCGCCATCGAGCATCGCCCCGCAGCAATTACGGCCTCGACGATCGCGGCAGCGTGCGCTGGCTGATGGACAACCGGAAATCCGGCGACGTCGTCATGAGCACCCATTACGGACTGGCGGCGATCTGGGTGGTGCGGCGGCGTCAACGTCGCCGATGCGGGCGGCAGCGGACGGCTGTCGGATGGCACTCCGCTCTACGAGATCCATCACGGTCGCCGAGGCCAGCGAGTGCGCCCGCTGGCAGGCGGAGCCGAATCGATCGCTTGCGCGGGCGATCGCGTCTCGTGGTGTATCTTGGCTTCCGCATGAACGTCGAACCGGAAGGATCTGGCCAGCTGGTGATCGAGGAATTCGGCCGCCGCTGGCCCGCCTCGTCGGCTACAAGGAATACGCCGACGAAAGCCGCCCTGGCCATTTTCGACCTGCGTGGAACGCCGACCGGCCCGCCTGTGATTCCGACGCGGCCGGGCCAGCCGGTCGCGGCCCCGGTCCAGACGCTGGCGGGATGCGTCAGCGCCTCGCCGGCGCGGCGATGGTAGACGCGACTCAAGGAGATCCTGTTGGCAGCCAAGATTGAAGCGATCGAAATCAAGCGGAAGATGTTCTTCGAATTCGAAGGCGCGCCGTACCACTGCCTCGACGTCGAGATATCGCGACCGACGGCGCGGGGCGGCCAGACGCTCGTTCGCCTCAAGATGCGCAACCTGCTCACGCGCGCGGTCTTCGACAAGACCTTCAAGGCCGGCGACAAGTTCGACGAGCCCGATCTGGTGCAGGTATCGCGCGTCGTATCTCTACGCCGACGGCGACGGCTATCACTTCATGGATCAGGACAGCTTCGAAACGCTGACGCCTGCGGCCGGACATGCGTCGGCGACGATCGGCAGCTGCTCGTCGACAACGTGCTGGTGCAGATCCACAAGTACAACGGCAATCCGATCGGCCTGCAGTTCCCGCCGCACGTCGAGCTGACGGTGACCTACACCGAGCCTGGCGTCCGCGGCGACACCGCCAGCGGCGGCGTGACCAAGCTCGCGACGCTCGAAACCGGCCTCGAAATCCGCGTGCCGCTGTTCATCAAGGAAGGCGAGAAGGTCAAGGTCCACACCGAGACGCGGGAGTTCGCTGGCCGCGCCTGAACCGCGCCTCGCGGGCCAGACCCTTTCCCCGGACGGCCGCCGGCGCCAGCGAAACTTGTAATTGGGGCGGTTCAAGCCGATTCGGCGTCCCACCACGTCATAACTCTCAGCCAGCCGCCGCCGCGTCGAATACCGGAGAAGTGTTATGGGTCCAGCACGCCTGGTCATGGCCTTCGTCGTGGTCGTGTCGCTGCTCGTTTGTGCGCGCGACGGATGGCCGCGAGACCGCTCCAACCCGAAGGGTGGGTTGTCCTTCCGTTGACGAATACGTGCACTCCGCGAGCGCGCGAATCCGTCGCCGCCGACGCCGCTGCCGCCGCCAGTCGAAGCCACGCTGACGCGCGCCGACTACGATCTTGCGCGTCGAGTCCGACGCGGTCGTCGGCCGCGCGCGCTTGACGATCGACGCGTGATGCGCGACGGCGGACGCGGGTGCAGATCCCGCCCGGCCTGATGGCGCGGGACGCCAGCCTCGACGGCCAGCGCGGTGTCGCTCGTCGACGTGTCCGCCCCGATTGCGTGCTGCTGTCGCGGGCGGGGCCGCTGCCGTGCTGACGCTCGACATCGTCGTCCCGTTGAACTGCGGCGGCGGGGGCCGGAGTCGATCGCTCATCCCGCCCTCACGCCGGCGCCGATCTCGCGCGCGCGTCTCGCCGCTGCCAAAGAGCGGCGTCGATCTGACGCTGACCGGCGGATTCTCGCCGACCGGACGGAAGGCGCCGACCGAAAGCCAATGGACCGCGTTCGGTCGTCCGCACCAGGCGCTCGCGACTGCGTGGAAGCGCCGGGTCGACGATCGGCGCGCCGAGCTGCCGCTCCGCGCTGCGCGCGCGCGATCGCGGCGGCTCGTCGGGCTCGGCGAGGAGTCGTCGCAGGTCGTCGGCGATCGGTGCGTGTCGAGGTCATGCAGGGCCTTGCGCGCGAGATCGCGCTGTCGCTGCCGGCCGGACTCGTCGGTCAACCAGGTGAACGGCGCCACGGTCGCCGACTGGGAGGTCACCGGTGCGCAGCTGCTGCAGGTGCGCGCTGCTGGAGCCGGTCGCCACGCGAAGCGTCGTTCGTCGTGCAGGCGGACGTCCGCGCCGCGCGCGACGGCGCGGTCGACGATCCCGCTCGTGCGCATGCCGTCGGCCGAGCGCGAAAGCGGCGGCATCGCGGTCGGCGTCGTCGGCGCTGGCGAGATCGCAGGAGCGCCAGGCGCGGGCTCGAGCCGGCCGGATCCCTCCGAGCTCGGCGAGGCGATCGGCGAGCCGCGAGTCGCCGTCGATGATCGCGTTTCGGCATCGCCCGCTCGCCGGCGCGCGAAGCGCGATCGCTGACGGTTTCGGTCGTCGCGCTACACGCCGCAGGCCGTGTTCGATCGCCAACGTCGAAGAGGCGCGCTACCGCGCGCTCGTGTCGGAAGACGGCGGGGTCCTGGTCGAAGCGCGGTATGCGGTGCGGAACAACCAGCGCAGCTTCCTCGAAGGTCGACGCTGCCGGCCGGCGCGACGCGTCGTGGAGCGCCGAAGTCGCCGGCCGTCCGATCCGCCCGGGCTCGGCGGACGGCAACGCCGGTGCTGCTGCCGCTCGAGAAGGGACGCGCCGGGCGAGGAAGCGCCGACCTTCGTCGTCGATCTCGTCTACCTGCAGCGCATCGATCGCGTGGACGGACAAGAGCCGGCCGCGGCTCGAGCTGCCGGCGTTGGATCTTCCGGTGTCGCGAACCGGATGTCGAGCTCCACTATTCGCCGCGCTATCCGCGTCGAGCCGCAGGCCGGCGCCTTCCGCGTCGACGTGGACCCGGGTCCGTTCGCCGCAGCATTGCGGACGCGCAGTCGCGACGCCTGAGAAGGATCCGCGGGCCGCGCGACCAGCGCGCGGCCGCGCGGACTACAGGCGCTCGCCGATCAAGTTTTCGCCAGGAGGCGGGCGGACGCACCGTCATCGGGTCGCTTCCGGTCCACGTCGCGTTCCCGCGTTCGGTCCGTCGGTGTTCCTGGCATCCGAGCTCACGGCCGAATCCCAGGCGCGCGGCGGTCGACTCATCGTCAAACGCGTGACGCCATTGAGACGAGGTGTGACCATGACCATGTTCAAATCGGCACAGCAGCCTCGTCGCCTTCGCGATGCTCATCGTCGGCGGCGTCCGCGCAGGCGCCGGCGCGACCCGGCGACATGCCGCGCAGCGACCCGGCGCAGAGCGTGACGCTCTCGCTGACTGAATACAACCGCCTGATGCGATCTCGCCAGCCGGCCGCCGCAAGCGCCGCGCTGGCGCCCGTCGGCGCGATGCTGCTCGAGCGCCGACCTGCGCGTCCGCGTCGATCGCGACAGCGTCCGCGGCGTCTTCAATCTGGCGAGGCGACGTCCTCCGACCCGGAATCAGCGCGCGTCCACCTGTTGCCGGCGCGCACGCTGATCGAGGGCACGTATCGCCGGACGGCGGCGCTGCCGCTCGACTCGACGGCACCACTGCAGTCGGCGCTGCTTCCGGGCCCGGGCCCACTTCGCCGTCGTGCTCGAATGGGGCACGCCGCTGACCTTCGCCCCGGGCGCGCGTCGTCGTCCGTGCTGCCAGCGCCGCAGGCGCGGCACCGTGAGCGACGATCGATCGACCTGCCCGGCGAGCAGGCCGACGTGCACGCTCTCGGCTGGCTTCATCACGCGGCGCTCGACGGCTGACGGGCCGCACCGATCGTGGACGTCACGCTCGGTGCCCGGAGCGCCGGCGGAGATCTGGTGGTCGATGCGCGACAGCGCGCCGATCGGCCGCGGCGCGCGAAGTGCGCATCGCTCGCCGGCGTCATCACGCTCGTGACGCTCGGCGACTCTGACGTGCGGATGGCGGCGCTGGTCGACGTCACCGTCGTGCAGGGCGAGCCGCGGACGATCGAGGTCCGTCTGCCGCGCCGGCTACGAGCTGACGGGCGTGACCGGCAGCTCGCTCGAGTCGAGCAGCTAGCGGGACGGTACCGACGTCACTGCTGACCGTCGTCGATCCGGCGGCGCGCCGCCATCAGTTCCTCGATCACGCCTCGAGCGGCGCACGGCGGCGGGTCGTTCACGACTCGACACCGGCTTGCGTCGGCCTGCCCGAGCGCGCAGCGCGAGCGCGGCGAGATCGCGTATCGAGGGCGTGGGGACGCTCGGACTTGACGGCCGACCGCGCGAGGGGATGCATCGCATCGACGTCCGCGAGCTGAACCACGCGCTCCAGTCGCTGGCGCGCGCTGCCGATGCTGCTTCGGCGTTTCGCTATCAGCGCAGCGCCTGCGCGACGTCGGCGCCGACGATGGACGTCACAGCGCTTCGCGGACGCCGGCGTCCTCGGCCGCCGTCGCCGACCGCGCCCGTCGGCGACGACGCTGGTCACCAGCGAAGGGCGGGCGCTCACCGAAATCGTCGCTGCACGTGCAGCAACCGCGCGCAGCCGTTCCTGAAGGTCGACGCTGCCGGCCGGCGCGCCGATCGATCTCGGCGGAGGTGGCCAACGAGCCGGTGAAGCCCGCGCTTAGCGCCGATGGGACGCGAATTCCGCTACTGCGTCTGGGGCTGAAGCCGAACGGCGGCTACACCGTGTCGTTCCGGGTTCATGATGCACGCCCGGACGATTCGTTCGCGCGCAAGGGCTTGCTCAGATGGCGCTTCCTCTGAATTCTTGGACGCCGATCGGAGTCAGTCGAGTGGGAACTCTTCGTGCCCGACAAGCTACTCTGGTGAAGGCCGGCGAGGGCGGCAACGTGATCGAGCGTTCCGCCTTTGCCGGCACCACGTCGGTCGGCGGAGACGAGGAGCGAGTTCGACCAGCACGGTGGCGGTACGGGTGCGGCCCGGCGCGCAATCACCGCCGAAAGCCCAGCGCCGCCGCCGGCAGCTCGGCATGGATCGCAAGATCAACGAGGCCCCAGAAGGAACCGGCGCAGATACCAGGCATGATCAGCCTGCAGAAGCGCGCGGCCGGCGTGCTGCCCGTCCGCGTCGACGCGTTCCCGCGCGCCGGGCGCGTCGCATCTCGCCTTCAGCTCTCAGCCGCCTGGTCGCCGATAGCCAGGAGACGATTGCGAGCCTCCCGCTAAGCGATCGTTAGGCCGAGGCGTGGACACCCGGAATCTCGGGCGGCGCGCCCGGCGAGTCCGATCGCCCAGCAGCGCAGGGAGCGCCAGCCACCAGTCGCCGATCATCGCCGGCTGCTGGCGCGGCGGCGCTGCGGCGGCGGCGCGCCTGGCGTAGCAGCCGCGGCGCGGCGTGCCGACAAACAGGGCGACAGCGCCGATCAGGACGATGCCTGCGGACCAGCGGATAGCCCCACGCGCGGAACGGCGCGGACGCGTCCGGCTCGCGCGCGGCCGCAGCACCGATCGAGCGCCAGGCCGCAGATGCCGTAGTTGAGCACGAGAAAGAACGCGGTGATGGCGACGCAGCCGCTGAAAGCGTGCCGCTCACGATCAGCCCGACGCGCGACGACGGTCGTGACCGAGCGTCGCGACGGTCGGCGTGCCGCCGGTCGGTCGACCGCCGCGGCTCTGCGCCGCCACAGCAGCCCGTCGCGGCCCATCGGCGAACAGAATGCGCGCGTCCCAGTCATCATGATCGCGTTCAGCATCGGCGGCAGCGAGATCACCGAAGCAGCGATGGTAATCGCCTGCTGTCCCCGCTGGCCCGATCAGGACCCGCGCTGCATCGGCACGCCGCCAGCGTCGACCGAGCCAGATCGCCGCAACCGGCAGCACCCAGAGCAGGGCGACGTTGACCAGCGAGGTACACGACGATGACCGCCGCGACGCCGCCGATCATCGAACGGGGAGATGTTGCCGGCGAGGATCGCGATCCTCTTCCGAGAAAGCTACGCGCGCTCTGCCACCCGCCATAAGTGATGACCACCGCCTGCAGCGCGAACGACGACGTCCGGTCAATCGACGCCGTCGCGCGACTGACTCGCTGACTGCGCTGCGGGATCGACCGATCGGCGAACGCCGCGACGACGACCACCAGGAACGCGACGAACTTGATCGCCGTCGTCGCCTGCTGGAAAGCCGCTGCTGACGCGAACGCCCGCCCACTGCAGGGCCACCAGACGCGACGAGCAATGCTGACCGCGACGGCACCCACCGACCCGGACGAGCACCGGGATCAGATCACCCGTGAGCTCGGCCATGCCGATCGAGACATAGCCGAGCACGGGCAGTAGGTCAGCCAGTCCGTCCAGCCCACCGCGAAACCGACCGGTGTCGCCGAACGCGCGCCGCGCGTAGCACGTAGTAGCCGCCTTCCTCCGGCAGCATCGTCCCGAGCTCGGAGAAGCAGACGGCGCCGAGCACCGTGAACAGGCCGCCGACGATCCACACCGCGAGAATGCCGGAGGACGCGCTGAAGCTGGCCGGCGACCAGACCGGGCGTCCGCAGGATGCCGATGCCGAGCGTGCTGCCGACGATGACGGCCAGGCCGAAGCCGAAGCCGAGCACGCGGCGCAAGCCGTGCGTCGCGGCATCGTGATGCTAGGGTTTGAGCGCGACAAGGATCGACGTCGACCGGCGTGGCTGACATTCCGCGCCGAGTGGCTCGAGCCCCGCGGCTTCGAATTCCACGTCGCCGGGCTTCCATCGGTTGACGATCGGTCTTGCCGTCCGCCGTGTTCTCGATCTCGCCGCCGGATAAATGAACGACGAGCGTGTCGGATCCGTGCGTGTGAAGCACCTCCGCGCGCCCGACCTCCATCCGCGCGCTCAGCACGGAGACGCGAGGGTTCTCGAACAGCGGCTCGAAGCTCATGCCGGTAAAGGGCGCGCTGCTCTGGGCTCGATCCCGCCTTGGGCGGCGCGGCCACGCCCGAAGCTTCAACGGCTGCACGATCACCATCAGCCCGGCCGGATCGCCGCTGCCCGCCGGCATCGGCGCCGCCGCGTCCTCGCGCCACGTCGCACGTGCCTGCGGATCAAGCTGTCCACCTATCCTGATCGTGACACCTGGACCATGTTCGACGCCGCTGGTCGACCCGGCGTCCGTTCGGATGGACGCGAACGCGTGCGTTCGCCAGTACGACTGAGGCGCGCGACTGGCCGCGCTGCGCCTCCGACTGCACCGGCAGAACCGCGCAGAGGGCCACGGCGGCAATCAGCTTCATCCCGGTCTCGGTCTCCAAGCGGCCGCCATGTTACAACGGGCGTGGCGAAAGTCCGCCATCAGCGTGTAGGCTGTCTGCGCGCATGGAGTATCGACGGCTTGGCTCGACCGGTCTGGAAGATCTCACGGCTCGGCCTGGGCTGCGGTAATTTCGGCGGCGTCGGCTCGGCGCCGGCGTTCTTCGGCAAGGGCGAGAACGAGGAGCAGGCGGTCGCGCTGCTCGATCGCGCAGTGGATGCCGGCATCAATTTCGTCGATACCGCCAACGCATACGGCGGCGGACGAGCAATACGTAACTGAACGAAGTACAAT
>ERZ1370068.11044-contig-9693_pt1 | contig 53589 bp, 63 predicted proteins | sample MGYA00561227_ERZ1370068 | MGnify/ENA primary metagenome ERZ1370068 (study PRJEB38410, sample SAMEA6850437) | metagenome | study: Metagenomic assessment of the ecological functions of the soil: analysis of the soil microbiota associated with the... | reverse complement strand
CCAACGAAAAGAGATCTGCACCCAGCGCGACCTGGCGCGGTCTCCCCGCCGCGGGACCGGCCCGGTAGTGACGCCCTACGCCAGTCCTCGCCCGGCCTGGCGCGCGCCGCAAAGGACGTCGACGCCGCCCACGTCCACCTCCAGGGCTGGTCGAACGGCGCCCATGGCCGTCCTGAGCACCGTCCAGCGGGGTACGCCCCGGCCAGGCCCGGCCCAGGGGCCCGAGTTCCGCTCCGCCGTCGCCTTTCTACCCCGGCTGCGCCAACCTTCCTCAAGCCAGCCCTCACCGCCTGGCCACCGTCCTGCTCCTGATCCAGACCGGCGGCGCCCGACGATCGGGACGCCCGCCGTCCACCGGGCGAGGCCCTCGCCGAGCAGGCGCAGCGAGCCACGGCAAGCCCGATCGAGATCGACGTCTACCCCGGACGCGCCACCATGGTGCGTTCGACGGCGTCGGCGCGGTCCGCAGCTCGCCCCGACGTCCGGTAACGCCGGCTACTCCCACGGGCTGGGGCGCGACCTCGGGCGCAGAATCCCGTGGCGCGCGAGAAGGCGTACGTCCGCGCACCACCGCCTGGTGGTCCTGGCCGCGAGACGCGGTAGCCGCCGGCCTTGTTCCACGTGGAACAGGGCGTGGGTCCGGACGGGCCTTTCGGCGTGGAATTCGCGTTCTGGTTCGGCCCCCTCGCCGGGCCCATTCTCCTGGACGCGAGTCGTGGACTTTCCCCAGCCACCTCGACGTGATCGTGGTGCGGCGGCGGCACGCCGGCACCGAGGCGGCGCTTCCGCCTCGGCGCGCGATCGTGGCGCCCGCACGCTGCTGCTCACGCACAGCATCGAGACGCTGGGCCAGATGAGCTGCAACCCGTCGATCGGCGGCATCGGCAAGGGCCACCTGGTCAAGGAAGTCGACGCGCTGGGCGGCGCGATGGCGCTGCGCCACCGACGAGGCCGGCATCCAGTTCCGCATCCTCAACGCGAGCAAGGGCCCGGCGGTGCGCGCCACGCGCGCCCAGGCCGACCGCGTGCTCTACCAGCGCGGCGATCCGCCGCCGGCTCGAGAACCAGCCGAACCTCTGGCTTGTTCCAGCAGGCGGTCGACGACCTGATCGTCGAGGGCGACCGCGTCACCGGCGCGGTGACGCAGGTCGGCATCGCGCTTCCGGCGCGCGCGGTCGTGCTGACGGCCGGCACCTTCCTCGACGGCCGGATCCACGTCGGCCTGCAACAACTACCAGGCGGGCCGCGCCGGCGACCCGCCGTCAGCTGATCGCTTGTCGGCGCGGCTGCAGCGAGCTGAAGCTGCCGCGTAGGCCGCCTGAAGACCGGCACGCCGCCGCGGCATCGACGGCCGCACGCATCGACTTTCAGCGCGCTGAGCCGAGCAGCCGGGCGACCGACCCGGTGCCGGTGTTCAGCTTCCTGGGCGACGCGTCGCGATGCATCCGCGCCAGGTGCCGTGCTGGATCACGCACACCAACGAGCGCACGCACGAGATCATCCGCGTCGGGCTTCGACCGCTCGCCCGATGTTCACCGGCGTGATCGAGGGCGTCGGCCCGCGCTACTGCCCGTGCGATCGAGGACAAGATCCACCGCTTCGCCGACAAGGCATGCGCACCAGATCTTCCTCGAGCCCGAGGGGCCTGACCACGCAACGAGATCTATCCGAACGGCATCTCGACCAGCCTGCCGTTCGACGTCCAGCTGCGAGCTCGTGCGCTCGATGCGCGGGCTGGAGAACGCGCACATCCTGCGGCCCGGCTACGCGATCGAGTACGACTACTTCGATCCGCGCGAGCTGAAGGCCACGCTTCGAGACGCAAGGCGATCGCGCGGCCTGTTCTTCGCCGGGCCAGATCAACGGCACGACCGGCTACGAGGAGGCGGCGGCGCAGGGCCTGCTCGCCGGGCATCAACGCCGCGCTGCAGGTGCGCGGCGAGCGAGCCTGGTCGCCGCGCGCGCGACGAGGCGTACCTCGGCGTGCTGGTCGACGACCTGATCACGCGCGGGCGTCACCGAGCCGTACCGCATGTTCACCAGCCGCGCCGAGTACCGGCTGCAGCTGCGCGAGGACAACGCCGACCTCGGCTCACCGAGATCGGCCGCAAGCTCGGCCTGGTCGGCGACGCACCGATGGGACGGCCTTCGATCCGAAGCGCGACGCGATCGAGCGCGAAACCGCTGCTGCGGCTGAAGACCGACGCGAGTCCGGCGAGCAATATGCCCACGGAGCTGCTCCGACCGTGGCCCTGCATTTGAGCTATCGGCGTCAGCGTATCGAGCGCCAGACCCAGCGCTGACGCGGCTCTCGCAGATCCCGCCGCCGAGCAGGTCGAGATCTGCGGCCAAGTACGCGGGCTATATCGAGCGCCAGAAGGGACGAGGTCGCCCTCCGCGCCAGGCGCAGGAATACGCGTCACGCTTCCGGCTGACCTCGACTACCGCCACGCGTGCGCGGGCCTGTCGAAGGAAGCGCAGCAGAAGCTGAATCGCAGCAGCGGCCGAAACGCGTCGGCCAGGCCTCGCGCTCTCCAGGGCATGTACGCCGGCGCGCGATCTCGCTGCTGCTGGTGCACTGAAGCGGGGCCGACTCGCTCGACGCGTGGCAGGCACGCCGAGATCCGCATGACGCATCGAAGCGCGGACTCGCCGGGGCTGCCGGCGATGCGCCTGGCTTGCCGCGACGCGCGGCGCGCGGCTGCTCGACTACTGCGCTGCTCGCGAAATGGAACCGCGTGCACAACCTGACGGCGGTCCGCGAGCCCGAGCGATGGTGACGCTCGCACCTGCTCGACAGCCTGTGCGGTCCTTCCGCCAGCGCTCGGAGCGGCTCGCTCCTCGGATGCCGGCATCGGGCGCGCGGGCTTGCCCGGCATTCCGCTCGCGATCGCGCGGCCCGACTGTCGCGTCACGCTGCTGGATTCCGAGTCAGCAAGAAGACCGGCGTTCCTCGCGCCAGGCGGCGAGTCGAGCTTCGCGCCTGGCCAACGTGCGAGGTGCTGCGAAGCGCGTCGAGCACTGGCGCCCGCAGCGCATTTCGACGTCGTCGATCTCGCGCGCCTTCCGTGAGCTCGGCGACTTCTGTCGCCCAGCGAAGCACCTGGTCGCGCCCGGCGGCTTCAGCATGCTCGCGATGAAGGGCGTGCATCCGTTCGACGAGATCGCGCGCAGTGCCCGCGTACGCATCGCGTGGACGCAGGTGCGACGCTTGCGCGTGCCGGGCTCTGACGCTGAAGCGCCACCTCGTGCTCGCTCGAGCGCGCTTGATGCCGCATGCTGCGCTTCGTCACTGCCAACCAGAAGGGCGGCGTCGGCAAGACCATCGACCGCGTGAATCTCGCCGCGAGCCTGGCGCACTACGGCCGGCGCGTGCTGCTCGTCGACCTCGATCCGCAGGGCAACGCGACCATGCGGGAGCGGCGTCGACAAGCCCGCGTGCGACGCGACCGTCTACGACGTGCTCCTCGGCGAATGCACGGCTGGCGCGGATGCGCGCGTGCGCCGGTGCGAGGGCGGCTACGACGTGCGTCGCCGTCGAACCGCGAGCTCGCCGGCGCGCGAGGTCGAGCTGATCGGCACTCGAGCGACGCGCGAGATCGCCTGCGCAGACGGCGCTCGAGCGCCGGTGCGCGACCGACTACGACTTCGTCGCTGATCGACTGCCCGCCCGCGCTCAACCTGCTCACGCTCGAACGGCTTCACCGCGGCCGCATGCGCGTGATCATCCCGATGCAGTGCGAGTACTACGCGCTCGAAGGGCTCTCCGACCTGGTCGGCACGCATCGAAGGTGCAGCAGAACCTCAATCCGCGGCATTGAGATCGAGGCGCTGGCTGCGCACGATGTACGACCCGCGCAACACGCTCTCGCATGCAGGTCTCCGAGCGAGCTGAAGCAGCACTTCGGCGACAAGGTCTATCGACACCGTCGATCCCGCGCAACGTGCGCATCGCCGAGGCGCCCTAGCTACGGCGATGCCTGCGTGCCTCTGCACGACCCGGCAATCGAAGGGCGCGCTGGCGCACCTGCGCTTGCGCGCGAGCTGCTCGAGCGCAATGGCTTCAAGGTGAAGGAAGCCGCATGACACAGCACAAGGGCCTGGGCCGCGGGCTCGACGCGCTGCTCGGCAGGCGGACGATGCGAAGAAGCCGCAGGCGCGAGGACGACGCTCGCGCGTGCCGGTCGCACGCATCCGCCCCGGGCGCTTACCAGCCGCGCACGCGCATGGACGACGCGCTCGCTGGCCGAGCTCGCGCGATTCGATCCGCGCCCGCGGCGTGATCCAGCCGATCGTGGTGCGCGCCGGTCGGAGCGACGAGCGCAGTACGAGATCATCGCCGGCGAGCGCCGCTGGCGCGCGCGCGCGGCTGGCCGGCCTGAGCGAGGTGCCGGCGGTGGTGCGCGACGTGTCCGACGACGCGCGCGCTCGCGCATGGCGCTGATCGAGAACATCCAGCGCGAGGACCTGAACTCGATCGAGGAGGCCGCGGCCTCAAGCGCCTCATTGATACGAGTTCCAGCCTCACGCACGAGGAGGCGGCGCCTGCGGCCGGGCCGCTCGCGCGCGGCGGTCACCAACCTGCTGCGCCTGCCTCGAGCTCGCGCCGTCCGTCCAGGCGATGCTGCAGGACGGCCAGGATCGACATGTGCGCGCGCGCGCTCGTTGTCGTTGTCACGCGCAGCGCCAGGTGGAGCTGCCGACCAGTCGCCGCGGACCAGGGCCTGTCCGTTCGCGAGATCGAGCGGCTCGTGCAGCAAGCGCTCGAGCGTGCCGAAAGCGGGCGCGAAGCCGGGCAAGGGGAAGCTGGACGCGCGACGTGCGCCGGCTCCAGGAGGAGTTGTGCGAGGCGCCTTGCCGAGCGCCGCGCTGAAGCTCGCGCGCCGCGGCGGGCCGCGGCTCCGTCGTGATCGACTACGCCAGCCTCGACCAGCTGCAGGGACTCATCGAGGAGTCTGAAGCGGCGGTGATGGAATGCTGCGACGCACCAGGCTGCTCTGGCCATATAATCGTGATCGATTTTTCTCGCGGTTCGCTGCCATGCGTTTTGGGAGTCCGTAGCAGGCCCATCCGCACCAACTCTCCGGTGGCAGTTGATCGTCAGCGCCGCGCTTGCGGTCGTTGGGCGTCTATCTGGGCGTGCACGGCGCCGCTTCGGCGGCCCTTGGGCGGCTCGTCGAACGTTGTGGCGGGGTGGGCTTATGGCGCTCTGGTCACGCGGCGCAGCGAGGCAGTCGGCAGGGCAGGCGCTGGCGACGATGCTTCCGGCGGAAGCCGTGAAGATCATCCTGATCGTCGTGCAGCTCCGATCCAGCTAGTCGATGAACTACAAGGACATGGTGGTGGCGAGCTTCCTCATCAGCCTCGTCGATCACCGTGCTGGTGTCCGCCACGGCCATCGTCGTGAGAAGACGCTCGATGACAGGGACCGGTAGGGAATCGCGATGGCCGCTCAGTACGCGAATCCTTCCGAGTACATCGGTCACCACCTCTGACGTTCCTACGGCAGCCCATCGGCGACGGCGGCTTCTGGATCGCTGCAACGTCGACACGATCGTCGTCGTCGATCCTGCTCGGCTTCGTCGGCCTCGGCTTCTTCTGGTGGATCGCGCGCGGCGCGCCACCGCCGGCGGTGCCTCGAGCAAGCGCCAGGCTTTCGTCGAGACTCGCTGTTCGACTTCGTCGACGAGCCAGGTGAAGGGCATCTTCCCACGGCGACCCGCAACAAGTTCGTCGCGCCGCTCGCGCTCACGGTGTTCGTGTGGGTGCTGCTGATGAACGCCATGGATTTCCTGCCCGTGGACATCGTCGGCGATGGTCACGCAGCGCATCGTCGCGCGAGCACGGCTTCCGCATCGTGCCGACCGCCGACGTGAACACCACGCTTCGCGCTCGCGCTCTCGGTGCTGGTTCGCTGATCGGCTTCTGCCGATCGAGGTGAAGGGCGTCGGGCGGCTTCATCCACGAGCTCTTCTGCTCGCCGTTCGGCTCCAACCCGCTGCTGTGGCCGCCAACTTCCTCTTCAACCTGCGTCGAGTACATCTCCAAGCCGCTGTCGCACTCGCTGCGGCTGTTCGGAAACATGTACGCCGGCGAGATCATCTTCCTGCTGCTGTGGCTGTGGGCGGCGGCCGGGCCTGGTCGGGCGCCATCGTCGGCGTCTTCCTCGGCCTGGGCTGGGCGATCTTCCACATCCTGATCGTCGCCGCTGCAGGCCTACATCTTCATGATGCTCACCATCGTCTACATCGTCGATGGCGCACGAACGCCACTGACGCTTCGATCATTCTACTCAGCACCAGAAAGGAAAACACGAATGGACAAGCTTCAACTGCTGGCCATGATCCAGGCCTACACCGGGATCGGCATCGGCCTCATGATCGGCCTCGGCGCCGCTCGGCGCCTGCATCGGCGTCGGCATCATGTGCAGCCGCTTCCTCGAGGGCGCCGCGCGCCAGCCGGAGCTGATGCACGCGCTGCAGGCCAAGGTGTTCCTGCTGCTCGGCCTGATCGACGCGTCGTTCATCATCGGCGTCGGCCTCGCGATGTTCTTCGCGTTCGCCAACCCGCTGCTCGGCGGCGTTCCGCTAACCGCGCATCCCGCAGAGGGCAGCAACATGAACCTCAACTTCACGCTGGTCGCGCAGGCGATCGTCTTCGCGCCGTTCATCTGGTTCACGCGTGAAGTTCGTCTGGCCGCCGCTGCTGCGCGCCATCGAGACGCGCCAGAAGCAGATCGCCGACGGCCTGGCGGAGGCCGAGCGCGGCACGCAACTCGCTCGCCGACGCGCAGCAAGCAGGCCGACAGAGATCCTCAGCGAGGCGCGAGCGCGCGCAGGAGCATCGTCGCCGCACGCCGAGAAGACGCGCGCTCGCAGACGCGTCGAGGAAGCGAAGGCCACGGCCAAGACGGAGGGCGACCGCACCGGTCGCCGCCGCCACGGCCCAGATCGAGCAGGAAGTGCAGTCGGCGCGCAGCAGCTGCGCGAGCAGGTCGCGGCGCTCGCCGTCGCGCGGCGCGGAGAAGATCCTCGCGCCGCGAGGTCGACGCCAAGGCGCACGCCGACATGCTCGACCAGCTCAAGGCGCAGCTCTAGCCATGGCCGAGCTCGCCACCGTCGCGCGCCCTTACGCCGAGGCTGCCTTCAGGCGGCGCTCGAGGCGAACGCGTTGGGCGCCGCTCGCCGACGGGTCTCGGCGCTCGCCGCCGCCATCGCGAAGCGACGAGACGATGCGCTCGGTGCCGCGAACCCGATGGCCGAGCGCGCGCAGAAGAACGCGAGCGTTCTTCGGCGGCGCTGCGGGCGGGCGTCTCGGACGACGATGGCGAGCAGCCTCGTCGAGCGTGCTCGTCGACAACGGCACCGCGAGCGTTCTGATGCCGTTCGATCGCCGAGCTGTTCGAGGAGCTGCAAGCACGAGCACGAGAGGGTGGTCGACGCGCAAGATCACCAGCGCGCCAGCCGCTGGACCGACGCCCAGCGCGCCGACATCGTCGCGCGCGCTCGAGAAGCAGTTACGGCCGCAAGGTCGAGGCCGAAGCATGCGTGGATCGCCGAGCCGCTCGGCGGCGCGCGCGTGCAGGTCGGCGACCAGGTCATCCACGCCTCCAGTGCGCGACGCGCTGGCCCAGATGGCCGCGGCGCTCGACCGCGCTAGCACCTTACTCAAGGAACCCGCAATGCAGATCAACCCGTCCGAAATCAGCGAACTGATCAAGAGCCGAAGATCCAGAACCTCGAGGTCGCCGCCGAAAAGCGCACGCGAGGGCACCGTGATCTCGGTGACCGACGGCATCTGCCGCATCCACGGCCTCGCCGACGTGATGCAGGGCGAGATGCTCGAGTTCCCGGGCAACACGCTTCGGCCTCGCGCTGAACCTCGAGCGCGACTCCGTCGGCGCGGTGGTGCTGGGCGACTACGAGCACATCTCCGAGGGCGACACGGTCAAGACCACGGGCCGCATCCTGGAAGTGCCCGTCGGCCCCGAGCTGCATCGGCCGCGTCGTCAACTCGCTCGGCCAGCCGATCGACGGCAAGGGCCCGATCAACGCGAAGCTGACCGACGCCGATCGAGAAGGTCGCGCCCGGGCGTGATCGCGCGCAAGTCGGTGTCGCCAGCCGGTGCAGACCGGCCTCAAGGCCATCGACGCGATGGTGCCGATCGGCCGCGGCCAGCGCGAGCTGATCATCGGCGACCGCCAGACCGGCAAGACCGCGGTCGCGGTCGACACGATCATCAACCAGAAGGGCAAGGACCTGATCTGCATCTACGTCGCGATCGGGCCAGAAGGCCTCCACCGATCGCGAACGTGGTGCGCAAGCTCGAGGAGACACGGCGCGATGGCGCACACGATCGTCGTCGCGGCCACCGCGTCCGAGTCGGCGGCGATGCAGTACATCGCGCCCGTACTCGGGCTGCACGATGGGCGAGTACTTCCGCGACCGCGGCCAGGACGCGCTGATCATCTACGACGACCTGACCAAGCAGGCCTGGGCGTACCGCCAGGTCTCGCTGCTGCTGCGCCGCCCGCCGGGCCGCGAGGCGTATCCCGGGCGACGTGTTCTACCTCCACTCGCGCCTGCTCGAGCGCGCCGCGCGCGTGAACGCCGACGTACGTCGAGAAGTTCACCAAGGGCGAGGTCAAGGGCAAGACCGGCTCGCTCACCGCGCTGCCCGATCATCGAGACGCAGGCCGGCGACGTGTCCGCGTTCGTGCCGACCAACGTGATCTCGATCACCGACGGCCAGATCTTCCTCGAGACCGACCTCTTCAACGCCGGCATCCGGCCCGCGATCAACGCCGGCATCTCGGTGTCGCGCGTCGGCGGCGCCGCGCAGACCAAGATCATCAAGCAAGCTCGGCGGCGGCGTGCGCCTCGCGCTCGCCCAGTACCGCGAGCTCGCGGCGTTCGCGCAGTTCGCCTCCGACCTCGACGAGGCCACCCGCAAGCAGCTCGAGCGCGGCCGCATGCGTGACCGAGCTCATGAAGCAGCCGCAGTACCAGCCGCTGCAGGTCTGGGAGATGGCGCTGGTGCTGTTCGCGGTCAACAACGGCTACTACGACGACATCCCGGTGACCAAGGCGCTCGCCGCCGGAAGCGCGATGCGCGACCACCTGAAGACCAAGTTCGGCGACGCTCGTGCCGATCGCATCGAGCACGACGAAGGACCTCTCGAAGGACGACGAGGCGAAGCCTGCAAGACGCGATCAAAGACTTCAAGAAGAACGCGACGCTTACTAAGGAATGGCCATGGCCGGCACCAAAGAAATCCGGACGAAGATCCAGAGCGTCGCAGAACACGCGCAAGATCACCAAGGCGATGGAGATGGTCGCCGCCTCCGAAGATGCGCAAGGCGCAGGAGCGCATGCGCCACGCGCGTCCCGTACGGCGAGAAGATCCGCAACATCGCCGCGCACCTCGCGCACGCGAACCCGGAGTACCAGCATCCGCCCCTGGTGCAAGCGCGACGTCGCGAAGAGCATCGGCGCTCATCGTCGTCACCTCCGACAAGGGCCTGTGCGGGGCGCCTCAACACCAACGTGCTGCGCCTGGTGCGCGGCACAGGCGGAGGCGAGTCCGGATCGCGGGTTCAAGATCGCAGCTTCACGCGCGATCGGCAACAAGGGCCTCGGCTTCGCTGCAGCGTGTGCGGCGCCAACGTCGTCTCCCAGGTCGTGCGCTGTCGGCGACCAGCCCGCGCTGCGCGACAAGCTGATCGGCCCGGTGAAGGTGCAGGTCGATGCGTACCGCGCAGGGCAACGCATCGGCGCGGCTCTACATCGTGCTACACGCGCTTCATCAACACGATGAAGCAGGAGCCGGTGATCGAGCAGCTCCTGCCGCTGCCGGCCGAGCGGCTGCCGGACGCGCGCGCGCAGCGCAGAACTGGGACTACCTCTACGAGCCCGACGCGCGGATCGTGCTCGACCAGCTGCTGCGCGCGCTACCTCGAGGCAGATCATCTACCAGGCGCTCGCCGAGAACATCGCGAGCGAGCAGTCGGCGCGCATGGTGGCGATGAAGGCCGCCAGCGACAACGCCAGCGAGCTGATCGACGAGCTCACGCTGGTCTCACAACAAGACGCGGCAGGCGGCGATCACCAAGGAACTCTCCGAAATCGTCGGCGGCGCAGCGCGCCGTCTGACGCATTCACAGCCGGGAAAACACCATGAGCACGACCCAGAACCAGCGAAGGCAAGGATCGTCCAGTGCATCGGCGCGGTGATCGACATCCAGTTCCCGCGCGAGAACGATGCCGAAGATCTACGACGCGCTCACGCTCGTCGAGGAACGGCGCAATCGCTTCGCCGAGAAGGGCCTGACCGTTCGAAGTCGAGCAGCAGCTCGGCGACGGCGTCGTGCGCACGCATCGCGATGGGCTCCTCCGACGGCCTGCGCCGCGGCATGAAGGTGACGCAGCACCGGCGCGCCGATCTCGGTGCCGGTCGGCCCGGGCACGCTCGGCCGCGTGATGGACGTGCTCGGCCGCCCGATCGACGAGCGCGGCCCGGTCAAGACCGACGAGCGCCGCTCGATCCACGCAGGCCGCGCCCAAGTTCGACGAGCTCTCGCCCTCGGTCGAGCTGCTCGAGACCGGCATCAAGGTGATCGACCTGATCTGCCCGTTCGCCAAGGGCGGCAAGATCGGCCTCTTCGGCGGCGCCGGCGTCGGCAAGACCGTGACCATGCTCGAGCTCATCAACAACATCGCCACGCAGCACTCGGGCCTGTCGGTGTTCGCCGGCGTCGGCGAGCGCACGCGCGAGGGCAACGACTTCTACCACGAGATGATCGGAGGCCAAGGTCATCGTGCAGGAAGACCTGCCGAAGTCGAAGGTGGCGATGGTGTTCGGCCAGATGAACGAGCCGCCGGGCAACCGCCTGCGCGTGGCGCTCACCGGGCCTCACCATGGCCGAGAGCTTCCGCGACGAGGGCCGCGACATCCTGCTTCTTCGTCGACAACATCTACCGCTTCACGCTCGGCGGGCACCGAAGTGTCGGCGCTGCTCGGGCCGCATGCCGTCCGCGGTGGGCTACCAGCCGACGCTCGCCGAGGAGATGGGCCGCCTGCAGGAGCGCATCACCTCGACCAAGACGGGCTCGATCACCTCGATCCAGGCGGTGTACGTGCCCGCGGACGACCTGACCGACCCGTCGCCCGCGACGACCTTCGGCCACCTCGACGCGACCGTCGTGCTGTCGCGCGACATCGCCGCGCTCGGCATCTACCCGGCGGTCGACCCGCTCGACTCGACCTCGCGCCAGGTCGACCCGAACGTCGATCGGCGAGGAGCACTACAACACCACGCGCGCGCGTGCAGGCGGTGCTGCAGCGCTACAAGGAGCTGCGCGACATCATCGCGATCCTCGGCATGGACGAGCTCTCGCCCGAGGACAAGCTGGCGGTGGGCCGCGCGCGCAAGATCCAGCGCTTCCTGTCGCAGCCGTTCCACGTGGCCGAGGTGTTCACCGGCTCGCCGGGCAAGTACGTGACGCTCAAGGACACGATCAAGGGCTTCAAGATGATCGTGAACGGCGAGTGCGACGCGCCTGCCCGAGCAGGCGTTCTACATGGTCGGCACGATCGAGGAAGCGTTCGAGAAGGCCAAGACGCTGCAGAGTGGGCGGGAACAGCCATGGCCGAAGACCTTCCACGTCGACATCGTCAGCGCCGAGCAGGCCGATCTTCTCGGGCGAGGCCGACGATGGTGATCGCGCCCGGCGAGGCGGGCGAGCTCGGCATCCTGCCCGAGCACGTCCCGCTCATCACGCGCATCAAGCCGGGCACCGTGCGCATCCAGCCGCCGGGCGCGGCGAGGAAGAAGTGATCTACGTTTCCGGCGGCATGATGGAAGTGCAGCCCGACGCGCGTCACCGTGCTCGCCGACACGTCGGTGCGCGCGCACGACCTCGACGAAGCGAAGGCGATGGAGGCCGAGCGCCTCGCCGAGGAAGCGCTCGCGAACCGCGGCCGCGAGATGGAAGTCGCCAAGGCGCAGGCCGAGCTCGCGGAAGCCGCCGCCCAGATCGCCGCCATCCGGAAAGCCTGCGCAAGCGCGACGTAGTGACCCCCAGGTCGTCATCCTGGCCGCGGGCCAGGGCAAGCGGCATGCATTCGGACCTGCCCGAAGGTCCTGCATCCGCCTCGCCGGCACGGCCGCTCCTCGCCCACGTGCATCGACACCGCGCGCGCCTGCTCTCCCGCAGCCGGCCTGGTGTCGTCGTCGGCCACGGCGGCTGACGCAGGTGCGCGAGCGCGTCGCCGACCCGACGTCGCCGTGGGCCGTGCAGGAGCAGCAGCTCGGCACGGGCCACGCGGTGATGCAGGCCGCTGCCGCACCTCGACGCCGGCGGCACGGTGCTGGTCCTCTACGGCGACGTGCCCGCTGATCGCTCCGGCGACGCTGCGCTCGCTCGTGGACGCGGCGGCGCAGGCGGCAGCTCGCGCTGCTCACGCAGGAGCTCGACCAACCCGAAGGGCTACGGCCGCATCGTGCGCGACGGCGGCGGGCGCGGTCGCGCGGATCGTCGAGGAGAAGGACGCGAGCCGAGGCCGAGCGCGCGATCCGCGAGATCAACACCGGCATCGTCGCGCTGCCGCGCGCGAACGCTCGACGGCATGGCTCGCGCAGCTCGCGCAATCGACAACGCGCAGGGCGAGTACTATCTCACCGACGTCGTCGCCGCCGCGGTCGCCGACGGCGCGCCGGTCGAGTGTCCGCCATCCGGCCGCGACGCACGAATGCGCTCGGCGTCAACAGCAAGCGCGAGCTCGCCGGCGCTGGAGCGCCATCTACCAGATGAACCAGGCCGCAACGCTGCTCGAAGCGGGCGTGACGCTCGCCGATCCCGCGCGCATCGACGTGCGCGGCGAGCTCGCGCTGCGGGCGCGACGTCGCGATCGACGTGAACTGCATCTTCGAGGGCAACGGTCGTGCTCGGCGACGGCGTCGCGATCGGCGCCAACTGCATCCTGCGCGACGTCACCGATCGGCGCCGGGCACGCGAGCGTGAAGCCGTTCTCGCTACCTCGAGGAAGCCGACGATCGGGGCCGAACGCGCGCATCGGGCCGTACGCGCGCATCGCGGCCCGGCACGCAGCCTCGGCCGACGAGGTGCACATCGGCAACTTCGTCGAAGTGAAGGCGAGCCGCATCGGCCGCGGCTAGCAAGGCCAACCACCTCGCCTACGTCGGCGACGCGACGGTCGGCGCGCGACGTGAACATCGGCGCCGGCACCATCACCTGCAACTACGACGGCGCGAACAAGCACCGCACCGTGATCGAGGACGACGTGCACATCGGCTCCGACGTGCAGCTGGTCGCGCCGGTCACGCGTCGGCAAGGGCGCGACCATCGGCGCCGGGCGCCACGATCACGCAAGGACGTGCCGCCCGGCGGGCTCACGCTCACCGAGAAGAAGCAGCGTCTCGAAGCCGGGCTGGAACGCCCGGCCGACGAAGAAGTAGCTGCGCCGCGAATCACTCGGCGGCGCCATGATGCGATCGGCGCTGACCGGAAGTCGACGGCTGGCCTCACGCCGATCGTCATCGCCACGCCGGTCAGCGAGCGATGACGCGCGAGCACGCCGCCGTGGCAGTCGGCTGTCCATCCAGTCGCGCTCCTCCGCGTTGGGTCGGCATCGTGGTCTCCGTAGGTCTTCGAGCATCGGTGCCTTCTCGTGCGCGCGAGGAGCGCCAGGATGATAAAGGCTACGCGCGGTGGCGACGGCGCGCGACGGAGGAATGCTGGGCCGCTGCGAATGTGCCGAAGATTCGGCACCGTACCTCTACCAGCGGGCCGGCGGCTTCTTGTTGATGGTGATGATGCGGTTCTCGACCGTGATGTAGCCGCCCGCGGTGAGGTCGCGGAAGATGCGGCTCACCATGTCGCGCGAGGCGCCGACGCGCTCGGCGATCTCCTGCTGCGTGAGCTTGTCGGGGATCTGCGAGCTTGCCGTCGCTGTCTCCACCGCCATGTTGAGCAGCAGCGCGCGCCACGCGCCCGTACACGTCGAGCAGCGCCAGGTCCTTCACGCTGTTGGTGGCGAGCCGCGCGCGGTCGATGATCTTGGCGATCATGTCGAGCGCGAAGTCCGGGTTGCGCGCGGATCGCCTCGCGGATCGGGATCGCGCGCCACCACCGAGAACGTGGTGGGCTCGAGCGTCATGCACCGAGGCCGAGCGCGGGTTGCCGTCGAGCGCCATCTCGCCCACGTACTCGCCCGGGCCCTGCGTATCGAGGATCATCTCGTGGCCCTCGGTGTCCGACATGAAGACCTTCACCTTGCCGGTGAGGACCACGAAGACCGAGTCGCTCGAGTCGCCCTCGGTGATGAACACCGTGTTCTTGGGATAGCTGCGCACGCGCCCGAGCGGGCGAGCTGCCTCACGAACGGAGTCGATAATGCCTTGAAGCTGCGCGGCGCTCGGGCGTACTCCCTGTCATCTTTCTTCTCGGGATCGCGTGGGTGTCTGTAGGCGCAGTCTAGCACCAGCGCGCGGCGCGCGTTAAGATACCGGCCCATGGAAGAGCCCGACGACGGCGGCCACGCGGCGACGCGCGGGTTCGCGGTCGTCGCGCTGGCGCTCGCCGGCCTCGCTGCTTCTCGTCGAACTCCGGGGGCCCGACAGGCTCGGACGACGGCGCTGCTCGACGCCCAGTGGTCGGTGCTGCGCAAGTTCGACACGCAGCCCGGCCCCCGACGACATCATCATCGTCGGCATCGATCGACGCCACGGTCGCGTCGATCCCGGAGCCGCCCGGGCTCGTGGCACGCGCTCCCTGGGACGCGCCCTCGCGCGCATCGCCTCGGCGAAGCCGCGCGCGATCGGGCTCGACCTGCGTGCTTCCCGAGGCGCTCTTTACGACGACCATGCGCGCCGGGACTGGACCGCGCCTTCATGGTGGGCCCTGGCCGCGGCGCGCCCGAACGGCCCGTTCGTCGTCGGCTCACGCATCGACGTGCGCACCCGCGCCGGCGCGGCCGGTCCACGCGCCGTTCCTCGCCCTGCCTGGGCGAGGCGCGCCTGGGCATCGGCATGGTCGCGCGCGACGTCGACGGCGTGACGCGCCACATTCTCGCTCCTGCTGCCGACGGAGGATGGCGGCTTTCCCACCCTGTCGGGGCGCCTTTGCCGCGCGCTGTCGAAGAGGTGCGGCGATGGATTCATCAACTTCGCGCTCGGCAAGCCCTTCACCTACCCGTGCCGCTCAAGCGGGTGCTCGAGACCAGGACGCGCAGCCTGCTCGAAAAGCTCTTTCGCGGGGCGGATCGTGATGACCGGCGAGACCGCAAGCCTACGCGGACCGGGTCGCCGTGCCGGTGAGACTTCGCCGGGTGGGAATCGGGCGGCGCGAGCTCCCCCGGCGTGGTCGTGCACGCCCAGTCGTTGCGCACCGCCCTGTTGAATGCGGCCCCGGAGGACGTGTCGCGGCCCGCGATCCTGGTGCTGGTGACGCTCGCCGCGATGCTTCGGTGCTGATGCGCGACTGGCGCCTCGCGCTGGTGACGGCGCTCCTCGCCGCCGTGGGCCTGTTCGTCGCGAGCGTTCTCGCCCTTCGCGCGGGCACTTTACCGTGCCACGCTCGTGCGCGCTTGCCACGCTGGCGGCCGCCTGGGCTTTCGAGCGCGGTTTACCAGGCATGGCGCGAGTGGCGGGGACGCGAAATGCTGCGCCGGGGGTTCGCGGGCTTCGTGGGTCCCGCGGTGCTCTCCACGGCATCCTGCGCGGCAAAGATCGCCTCGGGGCGTGCCGGCAGCCGCGCGAAAGCTCGCTTTCGTTGTCCGTCCAGGGTGCGGAGGCCTGGTCGCCGGACGGCCCCCCTTGCCCGGAGGAGGCGATGGCGCTCATCCAGCCGCTTCCACGAGTCCCTGGCCGGCGCCGTCCGGCGCCGCGACGGAGCGCTCGACGCGGCCTCCGGGGCGATGGGGTGATGGCGGTGTTCGGCGCTCCGAAGCCGCTCGCCAGCCCGCCCCCGCGCGGCCTGGTCGTCGATCAAGGACCTCCTGCACCCTGCGCTGGCGCGGCTGGACGCCGAGGCTCGCCAGGCAAGGTCGCCCGGCGCTGGACGTTGGCCGTGGGGGCCGATTTCGGCGACGCCGTGACCGGGCAGGTGGCCTCGAGCCCGCTTCAGCTTCACCGCCGTCGGCGAGGGCTCCGAGGTGGCGATGCGGCTCCCGGGACGAAGCCAGGCGGCCGCGGCTTCAAGGCGGTGATGGAAGTGCTCGGGGCGTTTTTCAAGGAACGACTCGGCGAGGACGCGACGCTCGAGGCAGCCTCGGCCCGCTGTCCATACCGGGACGGGCCCCGGTGGACGCCTGGGGCTGGAACGGCTGAGCCGTTGTTGTCCGATTTTCAGCATCCGGAAGGGTGCGACTTAGTTGGATGTGTTAGGCGCCCACCCCGGTGCTGCAAGATGACAAACTCAGGTTGCAGGTTCCACTCCTCCTGCAGCCCGCTGGGCTGGCGTTGAGGCCAAGAGCACTGGCGCTTCCTGCAGCAACTCTCCCCGGTCCCCAGGCCGGGGGAGAGCTATGTTTTCTCCGCGTCTCGCCGTGAGAAAATGGCTCCCCCGGCTACTCCCCTCTCGCCCGAGAGGACCTCCCCGTAGTGCGGAATCGTCGGAGCCATTTCCAGCCGTAATGTCGTCCCGCTGCTGACGGAGGGGCTCAAGCGCCTCGAGTATCGCGGCTACGACTCGGCGGCATCGCGGTGCTGAACGGCGGTATCCGGCGCGTGCGCCGGGTGGGACGCGTCGCCGAAATGGAGAAAGCCGCGCTCGCGCGCTGAGACCTGAAGGGAATCATCGGCATCGCGCACACGCTGGGCGACCCACGGCGGGGTCACCGAGCCCAACTGCCCACCCCCACGTGTCGATGAACGAGGTCGCCAGTGGTGCACAACGGCATCATCGAGAACCACGAGGAGCAGCGCGCGCGCCTGCAGCGCGCTCGGCTACGCGTTCGAATCGCAGACCGACACCGAGGTCATCGCGCACCTCATCCACTCACTACCTGCAAGGCGGCGCGACGACCTGCTTCGGCGCCACCGCAGAAGACGGTGGCGCGACCTGCACGGCGCCTATGCGCATCGCGCGTGGTCGACACGCAGCGATCCCGACACGCATGGTCGGCGCGCGCATGGGTTGCCCGCTCGCTGGTGGGCTTGGGCGAAGGCGAGAACTTCGTCGCCTCCGACGTCTCGGCGATCGTGATCGTCGACACGCGCGGGTGATCTACCTCGAGGAAGGCGACGCCGTCGCAGCTGCACGCGCGAGCGGCGTGCGCGTAGTTCGACGCGACCGGCCGCGAAGTGCGAGCGCGACGTGCACGTGTCGGACCTGTCCGCCGACGTCGGTGGACCTCGGCCCCTACCGGCACTTCATGCAGAAGGAGATCCACGAGCAGCCGCGCGCGATCGGCCGACACGCATCGAAGCGCGTGATCGACGCAGGCGTCGTATCGACGGCGCTCTTCGGCACGGGCGCGACGCGAAGTCTTGCGCGACATCGACGCGCGTGCTGATCCTCGCCTGCGGCACCAGCTACTACGCCGGCCTGGTCGCGCGCTACTGGATCGAAGCGCATCGCCGGCATGCCCGTGCAGCGTCGAGCTCGGCCAGCGAGTATCGCTACCGCGACGTCGATCGCCGAACCCGACGCCAGCTGGTCGTCACGATCTCGCAGTCGGGCGAAACGCTCGACACGATGGAAGCGCTGAAGCACGCCGAAGTCGCTGGGCCACGAGCGCACGCTCGTCGATCTGCAACGTGCCGGAAAGCGCGATCCCGCGCGCCAGTCGAAGCTCGTCTTCTACACGCGCGCCGGCGCCGAGATCGGCGTCGCCTCCGACCAAGGCCTTCACCACCCAGCTCGTCGCGCTGTTCACGCTCGCGCTGCGCGCTGGCGAGAGCTGCGGGCGGCTGTCGCGCGAAGCACGAGGCCGACTGCCTCGAGCAGCTGCGCTTCGTGCCCGGCAGCGTCCAGCACGCGCTGAACCTCGAGCCGCAGATCGCAGGCCTGGGCCGAGCAGCTTCGCGCAGCGCGACAGCACGCGCTGTTCCTCGGCCGCGGCATGCACTACCCGATCGCGCTGGAAGGCGCGCTTGAAGCTCAAGGAAATCTCCTACATCCACGCCGAGGCGTATCCGGCGGGCGAGCTCAAGCACGGGCCGCTCGCGCTGGTCGACGCGACGATGCCGGTGGTGGTGATCGCGCCCAACGACGCGCTGCTGGAGAAGGTGAAGTCGAACATGCAGGAAGTGCGCGCGCGCGGCGGCGAGCTGTTCGTGTTCGCCGATCTCGACAGCCACTTCAGCCGAAGCGAGGGCGTGCACGTGATCCGCACGCCGCGCCACGTCGGGCGTGCTGTCGCCCGATCGTGCACACCGATCCCGGTGCAGCTGCTCGCGTATCACACGGCGCTCGCGCGCGGCACCGACGTCGACAAGCCGCGCAACCTCGCCAAGGCGGTGACGGTCGAGTGAGGGTGAGGACGATGCAAGAAGAATCCGCGGTCACGACCTTTCTGTTCACCGACATCGAGGGCAGCACCCGCCTCTGGGAAGAAGAAGAGCCCGTGCGCAGTGCGCCCGGCGCGCTGGAGCGCCACGACGCCGCTGCCCGGCTCGCGGTGACGAATCATCGCGGCGAGCTCGTCAGAGATGGCGGGCGACGGCATCCACGCCGCGTTCCACGATCCGCTCGACGCGATGTCGCAGCCGCCCATCGAGCTGCAGCTCTCGCTGCGGGGACTTCGAGGCGGCGGGTTTCAGAATCCGGGCTCGCCGTTGCGCTGCCGGCACCACGCGGGAACCCACTATCGCCGCGACGGGGATTTCTTCGGCACCGCGGTGAACCGCGCGGCGCGCATCATGAGCGCCGCCCACTGGCGGCCAGGCGCTGCTCTCGCAAGTGGTCGCGCAGAGGATCAACGAGCCGCTTGCCTCCGGGATTGTCGCTGCGCGACCGCCGGCGCACGCTGCGGCTGCGCGACCTCGGCAGGCCGGAGCGCATCTTCCAGCTCGTGCATCCGCAGCTGCGCGAAATTTTCCTCGCTGCGCTCCCTCGAGAGGCCCGAGCAACCTGCCGAACGAATGGACTTCCGTTCGTCGGGCGCGAAGTCGAATGCGCGCGCGCCGGCGCCTCCTCGATGCAAACCGCCTCGTGACCGTCATCGGCATGGGCGGCCTGGGCAAGACGCGGCTCGCGCTGCGTAGTCGCGGCGACGGTGCTGGACAGCTTCCCCGGACGGCGCTCTGGTACGCCGAGCTCGCCCCCGCTACGCGATCCTCGCGGCGTGCCGCTCGCCGTCGCCACCGCGATGGGGGTGAAGGAAGAAGCCGGACATCCGGTGACCGAGGCGCTGGCGAAGCATGTCGCCGACCGCGAGATCCTCCTCGTGCTCGACAACTGCGAGCACCTGCTGCATGCGTGCGCGGACTTCGCGCGGCAGATGCTCGCATCGGGCGCGCACCTGAAGATCCTCGCAACCAGCCGCGAGCCGCTGCATGTCGCGGGCGAGGCGACGCTGCCGCTCACCGCCCTCGTGGTCCCGGACTTGCGCGCGCCCTTCGAGCCGCAGGTACTGGCGCAGAACGAAGCGGTGCTGCTGTTCATCGAGCGCGCTGCAGCGGCCAGCCCGGATTTCGAATTGACGATCGGCAATGCGGCCGCCGTCGCCGCCATCTGCCACCGCCTCGACGGCATCCCGCTCGCGATCGAGGCTCGCCGCGGCCCGGGTGCGCACGTTGCCCGTCGAGCAGCTCGCCGCCCGGCTGAAGGACCGCTTCAAGCTGCTCAGGGGCACCGACCTCACCATGCTGCCGCGCCAGCAGACCCTGCAGGCGCTGATCGATTGGAGCCACGACCTGCTGTCGGAGGCGGAGGCGAGCGCTGTTTCGCCAACTCGCCGTGTTCGGCGGCGGCTGGACCGTGGAAGCGGCCGAATCGGTGTGCGAGCACGAGGGCGAAGAGGTCGTCGATCTCCTCGGCCGCCTGGTCGACAAATCCCTGGTCGCGATGAGCGCGGGCACGGGGCGCTATGGCCAGCTGGAGTACCGTGCGGCAATACGCGCACGAGCGCCTCGAGGCGTCCACGGATGAGGAGCAGGTGCGCAGCCGCCATCTCGCCTACTTCGCATCGCTCGCCGAAGACGCCAAGAATGGAATGATGGGTGCGGAGCAGAGCGCCTGGCTCCGCGAGGCTCGACGTGGAACGCGAGAACATCATCGCCAGCCCACTCCTAATGCCGACGCGGCACCGAACGGCGCACAGGACGGCCTCAAGCTGATCAGCGCCCTCAAGCTCTACTGGATCAACCGCGGCCTGCTCGAGCTTGGCCATGCCACCTGCACCTCCGAAGGCGCTCTGAACGCCTGGGGGCGGCGAAGCGAGGACTTCACGCGCTGCAAGGCGTTGTTCGACCTAGGGCAGATCCGCCACTGCATGGGACGATTTGGCGGAGGCCCGTGTTTGCCTGCAGGAGGCGCTACTCATGGCGCGCGAGCTGGGCGACGAGAGGGCGGCGGGGAAGATTCTCCAACCCCTCGGAATGGCGGCGCTTGGCGAGGGCAACGCCGACGAGCGCAGCGTTACCTGGAGGAGTCGTTCGCCATCGCGAGCGAAGGTACCGATCAGCGCGGCCTGGTCGCGGCGGCTAACCACTTCGGCCAGCTCAAGCGCGTGCAGGGACGCAACCGCGAGGCGCACGAACTGTTCCCGAGCGCGCGATCGGGATCGCGAGAACGGCTAGGCGACGCGGGAAAGTGGCGCTATCGGCCAGGTCAACCTGGCGATGTTGGCGATTCTCGAATCCGATACGACGCAGGCCACGGGGCTCCTCGTGGAAGTCGTCGCCGTCGCGGCAGCTCGACGCCAGGCGCCTGGGCCAGGCCGCGATCGAGGTCTGCGCCGCTCTGGAAGCATCGAATGAGCGCTGGACCAATGCCGCGGTCCTGTATGGGGCGGCGGGAAGCCCGCGCGTTGGCGACCGGGATCCGCAGGGATCCTGCCGACGAGCAATTTCTCGCGCCCCTGATCGCAAAGGCCCGGGCAACGGAGAAACGTCCTTCGGCGCCGCGGAAGCCGAAGGACGCGCGCTCGCTTATGCGGAGGCGATCGACTTCGCGCGGAGCCTGCTCACATCTCGTCGATGACGACCGGATCGAGCGGCGGGCATGCCTTTGCCGTTGTCGACCACGCGCACTCCATAGTGGTAGATGCCGGGTCCACTGTTCAAGTTCTGCCACCGGTACTTTGTAGGGCTGTACGCCTTCGGCTCGCGAAACGCCTTTGCAGCCGCCTCACGGTCCTCCGGCTTGAAGAAGATCGGCTCTTTCTCTGCGAACACCACGCCGGGCGAGCGAATCTCCCAAGATGATCTCGACGTTGCGGATTGCCCTTGGCGATGCCGAGCCACTCCGGATCGACCGTGATGGTGCATTTCGTCACATTAACGGCGACATTGCAGACCTTCTCCTTGCAGATGTCCGCCCGGATCCGCGGCGGGCCCTTGGATTCCCGCAGCGTGGCTCTCGGGCCATGGCTGCAACCGCCGATGAGAACTCCGATCACCGCGACCGACGACAGCGTCTTGTTGTTCATTGGCATGCTCCCTGTTCTGGTTGGTGAGGCGACAGCGCAGGGATTTTACGCCGACTTCGAGGCCGGTCAGGGTTGAAGGGCGCCACGTCGCTGCAGGGCGGCGGGGTGAGAGCCGTGTTCATCACGAGGCAGACCGTGACGAAATAGCCGACGGTCCCCACCAGGTCCACCACGCCCTGTTCGCCAAACTGCGCTGCGGCCCGCGCGTAGGTCGCGTCGGAGACACGGTGGGTCTCGAGCAACTCCGTGCAGAAGTCGTGGATCAGCGCTTCATCCGGGCGCCATGGCCGCGGGCCGGCGCCTTGCGCGCGAGCGCGTCGAGCGTCTCCTTCGCCACCCCGGCCTTCATCGCGAGCGGATAGTGCACCACCCATTCCGAACTGATTCGTCACATGCCGCGCCGTGATGAGGATCGCGAACTCGTTCAGCTTCGTGGGGATGGTGTTGTTGAATCGCAGGTATTCGCCCACCCGCTGCATGCGGTCCATCAGGTCGGGGCTTCGCAGCAGCGGGATGAACGGGCCGAAGACGCCTCTGCGCGGGCCCGCCGATGAGATCGGCCGCGGCCTTCTTCTGCGCATCGTTCATCGTGGCGGGATCCATGGCGGGCATGCGTTCGATCATGGCGAACTCCTGGGCGGCGGAGAAGGGATCAACGCGGCGGCGCTGGCGACGAGCAGCGCGCCGGCCGTGAGCAGTGCGGGTGCGTAGCCCAGGCCCCGCGCTGCGAGGGCGGCCACGAGCAGGGGCCCGGCGATCTGGCCGACGGCAAACGCGGAAGTCATGGCGGCGATGAGCGGGCGGGCATGGGCACCGGCGACGCGGCGCGCTTCCTGGATGCCCGCCATGGTCACGACCATGAAGGTGCCGCCCACCAGCGAGGCCGACAGCACGATCCGGCAAGCCGCCGCACCACGAGCGGAACGACAACGCCCGCCGCCATCACGAGATGCCCGGCGATCCAGACGCTACGTTCGCTCATCCAGTCGCCGCAACAGCGCCGCGCCATGAGTGCTCGCGGCCGCGGCCGCGCCGAACGCGGGCCACGACCAGCCGTAGATCGCGGGATCGGCCGCGGCCTCCGCGCCATGGTGGCGAGGAATGTGGCGGGGATGATGTAGCCGAAGCCGAACACGCCGCATAGCAGAAGGATCATTCGCACGGATTCCGCGTCCCACCGCGCCGGCGGCGCCCTCGCTTGCGGGGCAGAGCCCGTGGCCCATCCGATTCGCGCCCAGATCGCCACCGTCGCCAGCAATGCCGCTACCCCAGCGCAAGCCATGCCGATGGTGGATGACGCGCGCCACGGTGAGCAGTACCGCGCAGATCGCGCCGGCGATCGCGATGCCGACGCCGACGCCGGCGAAGAGCGTCGCTCCCAGTGCGCCGCGCCGCTCCGGGGGCGCCTCGTTCTGGAAATGCGCGAGGCACCAGGCGGACGTGAATACCAGCACCCAGGCGCTCGCCATGCCCGCCACGAAGCGCGGAAGAGACCTGCCGGAAGGCTGGGAGCAAGGCCCATGGCAAGCGTGGACAACGCGACGGCGACCAGGGCGATGCGGATGGCACGGGCCGCGGAGAGTCCGCAGCGCGACGGCGGACAACGCGCCGGCCAGGTAGCCCGCGTAGTTGGCCGAGGCGAGCCAGCCGCCCTCGACGACCGCCGAGTCCCGCGTCGGCCTGCATCATCGGCAGGATCGGCGTGAAGGCGAAGCGCCCGATGCCCATCGCCACCGCCAGGGCGACGAGCCCGGCCGCGGCTACCTGGTTGGATCGATCCATGGCGACATTCTGGGTTGACACGATCATTCCGGGAAATGAATAATGTAGATGAAAGGTATCTCGAAATGAGAACGCTTGGACCTCGACGCCCTTCACATCTTCCGCACCGTCGCCGAGCAGGGCGGCATCACGCGCGCGGCGGCGAAGCTGAATCGCGTGCAGTCGAACGTGACGACCCGGGTGAAGCAGCTGGAGGAGCGCCTCGGCACCCAGCTCTTCCTGCGCGAGCGGCGCAAGCTCACGCTCTCGCCCGAAGGCCGGCTGCTGCTCGCCTACGCCGACGAGCTGCTGCGCCTGTCCTCGGAAGCCCAGGCGGCGGTGAAGAGCGGCACGCCGCGCGGCATGTTTCGCATCGGAACGCTCGAGAGCACCGCCGCGGCGCGGCTGCCGCCGATCCTGTCGCGCTACCACCTCGAGTATCCCGGAGGTGCAGATCGAGCTTGGTCACCGGCACGAGCGGCGCCCTCGTAGCCGCGCGCTGCACGCCTTCGAGATCGAGGCGGCGTTCGTCGCGGAGCCCTTCACGCCCGCCGGCCTGGAGATCGCAGCACGCCTTCGACGAGGAGCTGGTCGGTGATCGCGCCGCGCAGGCAGCAAGCCGGTGCGCAACCCGCGCGACATCGGCGCCCGCACGGTGATCGCGTTCGCCGCCGGCTGCTCCTACCGGCGCCGGCTCGAGGAGTGGCTGGGCCACGACGGCGTGGTGCCCAGCCAGGTGATGGAGTTCGGTCCTACCACGCGATCATCGCGTGCGTGTGCGCCGGACGCGGGCATCGCGATCGTGCCGCGCTCGGTGCTGAAGGTCGCCAATGCCGAAAAGCAGGTCGCCGTGAGCCCCCTGCCAGCGCGAACCGGCGCAGGGCGCGCACCGTCCTGGCATGGCGCGCGGGGCACTGCTCGATCGCGCTGCAGGCGCTACGAAAGCCTGCGCCTGCTAGCGCCCGGCTAGTCGCTACCTGGGCGTCCTACGCCGCGAATCGGAAGTCCGGCCAGCAGACCCGAGGGCGATTGGGGACACATTGGCGAGGCTCACACTTTTGCATTCGACGAGGAGACAACATGAGCATCATCTGGGCAATTCATGATCGGTTTCCTCGTCGGGTATCGTCGCCAAGTTCCTGACCTGCCGGGCCGTGACGCCGGGCGGGTTCATCGTGACCGCGCTCGCTGGGTATCGTGGGCGCGCTGGCTTGCCACGTTCCTCGGCCAGGCCATGGGCATCTACGCGGCCGGGTCAGTCCGCCGGCTTCATCGGCGCCGTGGTCGGCGCGATCATCGTGCTCTTCGTCTACCACATGGTGCGCGGCCGCCGTCCGCGTCGTCTGAAGCTCAGTAGGAGCGCGGCAGTCCCAGCACGTGCCCGCGACATAGGCGAGGACGAGGTTGGTGGAGATCGGCGCCACCTGGTAGAGGCGCGTCTCGCGAAACTTGCGCTCGACGTCGTACTCGGCGGCGAAGCCGAAGCCGCCATGGAACTGCAGGCAGGCGTTCGCCGCCTCCCACGACGCCTTCGGCGGCGAGGTACTTGGCCATGTTGGCTTCCGCGCCGCAGGGCTTGCCGCGCGTCGAACAGCTCGCAGGCCTTGAAGCGCATCAGGTTCGCCGCCTCGACCTCGATGTAGCGCCTCGGCGATCGGAAACTGCACGCCCTGGTTCTGGCCGATCGGCCGGCCGAACACGACGCGCTCCTTCGCGTAGCGCGGTCGACCCTGTCGATGAACCAGTAGCCGTCGCCGATGCACTCGGCGGCGATCAGCGTGCGCTCGGCGTTGAGCCCGTCGAGGATGTACGTGAAGCCCTTGCCCTCCTCGCCGATCAGGTTCTCGGCCGGGATCTCGAGGTTGTCGAAGAAGAGCTCGTTGGTCTCGTGGTTCACCATGTTGGCGATCGGCCGCACGCGTGATGCCTGTGCCCGATCGCCTCGCGCAGGTCGACGAGGAAGATCGACATGCCCTCGGACTTCGCTTCGCACCTGCGTCGACCGGCGTGGTGCGCGCGAGCAGGATCATCAGGTCCGAGTGCTGCACGCGCGAGATCCACACCTTCTGGCCGTTGACGACGTAGCGGTCGCCCTTGCGCACCGCGACGGTCGTGATCTTCGTCGTGTCGGTGCCGGTGCGTCGGCTCGGTCACGCCCATCGACTGCAGGCGCAGCTCGCCGCTCGCGATCTGCGGCAGGTACTTCGCGCTTCTGCGCGTCCGAGCCGTGGCGCAGCAGCGTGCCCATGTTGTACATCTGGCCGTGGCAGGCGCCGGCGTTGCCGCCCGCAGCGGTTGATCTCCTCCATGATCACCGAGGCTTCGGTGAGGCCCGAGCCCCGAGCCGCCGTACTCCTGCGGGATCAGCGCTGCGAGCCAGCCCGCGCTTCGTGAGCGCATCGACGAATGCCTCCGGATAAGCGCGGCGCTTGCGTCGACCTCGCGGAAGTACGCGCGCGGGATTCCGCGCACAGCGGTCGCGCACGCCCTCCCGGATCTCCGCGTAGCTTGTGATCGGCCGGGCCCACGCGGCTCAGTCGGCGAAGGCCCCCGCCTTTGCGGATCACCGGGCCGCCACTTCTCGATCTCGGACTTGCAGCCAGTCGCGCAGGCCCGCGGGCGTCTGCTTCGACTCAGGCACGATCTGCGCGCCGAGGTCCGGCGAACCTGCGCCGCCACCGCCGGGATCGCTGCAGCGCCGCGCGCAGCGCCTCGTTCAACTTTGTCGAGTGACTTCCGGCGGCGTTCCCTTGGGCGCGTAGATGCCGTGCCAGACGACCACCTCGAAGTCCTTCGAGGCCCTGCTCGTCCAGCGTCGGCGCATCCGGGCAGCGCCGGCGATGCGCTGCTTCGTGGTGACGCCGTAGAACTTCACCTTCTGCGCCTTGATCTGCGGGATGGTCTGCGTCGTCTGGTCGCAGAGCATGTCGACCTGGCCGCCGAGCAGCGTCGTCATCGCCGGCGCCGTGCCCTGGAACGGCACGGTCGTGCAGCTCCACGCCCGAGCGCCTGCTGCAAGAGCATGCCGCACAGGTGCGAGACCGCGCCCAGGCCCGCGTTGCGCGAGGTTGATCTTGTCCTTGTTCGCGCGTGACGTAGCGCGATCGAACCTCGCGCAGGTTGTTGGCCGGGAAGTCCTTGCGCGCGAGCGAGCGTCATCGGCACGTCGGCCACCTGGCCGATGTACTCGAAGTCGGTCAGCGGGTTGTAGGGCAGCTTGCGGTAGCAGCGCCGGGCGCCGTCGCCATGCCGTTGTGGTGGATGAAGATGCGTGTAGCCGTCGGGCGTCGCCTTCGCGACGTAGTTCGCGGCGATGGTGCCGCCGGCGCCCAGCTTGTTCTCGACCACGACCGTCTGGCCCGAGCGTCTTCGTCATCGCCGCGGCCGAGCGTGCGGGCCACGACGTCGGTGGGCCCGCCGGCGGCGAACGGCACCACCAGCGTGATGGTGCGGTTGGGATGGCCTTGCGCCAGCGCCTCGGCCGCCACGCAGCCGCACGCGACGCAGGGCCGCCAACGCACTGCCTCGAATGCGCTGCTTCATGGTTTTCCTCCTCCGTGTCTGGTGACGATGCGCTACGCGTCTCTCCGACCTTCATCACGTCGAAATGCTCCGGTCGCGAGCCGCCTGCGCGCGCTTGCTGCGCGCGAGCTCGCGGGCGGCTCGTCGAGCGGCTCGTCGGTCAGGTGCTCGAACGTGCCCCAGTGCATGCCGATCGCCCGCGCCGCGCGCAGGTCGTCGCGCACCTGCATCGCCTCGGGAACGTCCACGCATTGTCTTCATGAACCAGCGCGGCGCGTAGGCGCCGATCGGGTATGAACGCCGATATCGAACGGGCCCAGGCGCTCGCCGATGTCCGCGCGTCCCGCGAGTAGCCCAGGTCGCCGGTATGCATGAGCTTGAGGCCGCCGCCTCTCGATCACCCATCCGCCCCAGAGCGTCTGGTTCGTATCCGCACAGCGTGCGCTCGTTCCAATGCTGCACCGGAACGAGCGTGAAGCGCAAGCGCCCACCTCGCGCGCACTGCCACCAGTCGTACTCCTCGACGCGCGCGATGCCCTGCTCCGCGAACCACGCCTTGCAGTCCCAGGCGGCACGAGGAAGAGCGGGCTGCCGTCGGCGGCTGCCGCGAGGCGCTTCACCGTCGTCCAGCGTCGAGGTGGTCGTAGTGGTTGTGCGGAGATCAGCGACCACGTCGATGCGCGGCAGCTCGTGGATCTCGATCGGCAACGCGCACGATGCGCTTCGGACCCGCGAACTGCACCGGCGAGGCGCGCTCGGAGAAATGCGGATCGACGAGGACGTTGCGCCCGCGAGCTGCACGCAGGAACGCGGCGTGGCCGATCCACGTCACGCGCGGGCTGCGTCGTGTATCGCCGCAGCGCCGCGGCATCGGTCTTCACGCGGGATCTTCCAGCCGCCCGGGCGGCGGCTCGGGGACGCCGTGCGCGATCTGCTCCCACTTCCACAGCCAGAAGCTCTGCCATGGGGATCGTGCGGATAATTGTTGCGGAAGCCCCGGGCGCGCGATGGCGCGGCGGAGCCTGCCGCTGCGCTTGCGTAGCGGCCGTGCGAAGTGGGCCGCACAGAGGCGCAGAAGCATGACGGGCTGGCGAAGTCCCGTCGGCGCGATATCCAGTGCAGTAGCCCAGCAATAGCCGTCGAGACGAATGCGTGCCCGGACCGCTCGCCGGCCTGAAGGTCATCGAGCTCGGCACGCTCATCGCCGGGCCCTACTGCGCGCGCATGCTCGCGGAGTTCGGCGCCGAGGTGGTGAAGATCGAAACGCCCGGCGAGGGCGATCCGCTGCGCAAGTGGCGCAAGCTGCACGAGGGCAACTCGCTCTGGTGGTACGCGCAGGCGCGCAACAAGAAATCGGTCGCGCGTGAACCTGCGCGACGCCGAGGGCCAGGACGATCGTGCGCGCGCTCGCCGCGAAGGCCGACATCGTGGTCGAGAACTTCCGCCCCGGCACGATGGAGAAGTGGGGCCTCGGCTACGAGCGCGCTCGGCCGCGACAACCCGGAGCTGGTCATGGTGCGGCTCTCGGGCTTCGGGCAGACCGGGCCGTACAAGCGACCGGCCGGGCTTCGGCGCGATCGGCGAGTCGATGGGCGGCATGCGCTACATCACCGGCTATCCCGATCGCGCGCCGGTGCGCGTCGGGCATCTCGATCGGCGATTCGCTCGCCGCGATGTTCGGCGTGATCGGCGCGCTGATGGCGTTGCACCACCGCCAGCGCAACGCGGGCGCGGGCCAGGTCGTCGACGTCGCGCTCTACGAGGCGGTGTTCGCGATGATGGAAGTCGATGCTGCCCGAGTACGGCTGCGGCGGCTTCGTGCGCGAGCGCAGCGGGCGCGTCGCTGCCCGGCATCGTTCCTTCGAACACCTATCCGTGCAGCGACGGCAAGTACGTCGTGATCGGCGCCAACGCCGACTCGATCTTCAAGCGGATGATGCGGCCATCGGCCGCGCCGACCTCGCCGACGATCCCGCGCTCGCGAACAACGACGGCCGCGTGCAGCGCACCGAGGAGCTCGATCGCGTCGATCGGCGAGTGGACCGCCAGCACGACGCTCGACGAGGTGCTCGAGGTGCTCGAGCAGGCCGAGGTTCCCTCGGGGCGCATCTATTCGCATCGCCGACATCGCCGCCGACCTGCACTACCAGGCGCGCGGCATGATCGAGCGCCACAAGCTGGGCGACGAGGACCTGCTGCTTCCGGGCATCGTGCCGAAGCTGTCCGAGACGCCCGGGCACGACGCGCTGGATCGGGCCCGCGCTGGGCGAGCACACCGACGAGGTGCTCGCCGCCGCTGGGCTATACGACGCGCGGCGGATCGCCGCGCTGCGCAGGCCGCGGCGTCTGTCGGTTCGCTCCAAAACGTCCGCCGCTCGGAAGTGCACCGGCCTAAGCTGCACCATGCGTCTCTACGTGAACGACGTCGCCGTCCGCGACGGCTTCCAGATCGAGAAGCAGCTTCGTCCCCACGGCGACCGAAGGTCGAGCTGATCAACCAGCTCGCGCGCACCGGCCTGCACAAGATCGAGGTGACTTCGTTCGTTTCGCCCAAGGCGGTGCCGGCGCTCGCCGATGCCAACGACGTCCTCGCGGGCATCGATCGCGTGCCCGGCGTGATCTACGTGGCGCTGGTGCCGAACGTGCGCGGCGTGCAGCAACGCCGCCGACGCGCCGAAGAAGCCCGACGAGCTGAACGCGCGTCGTCTCCGCATCGGAGACCCACAACCGCGCCAACATCAACCGCACGCACGAGCAGTCGCTCGCCGAGCTGCCGGCGATGGTGAAGGTGCGCGCACGACGGCGGGCATGAAGATCACGATGAGCCTGTCGACCACGTTCGGCTGCCCTTTCGAGGGCCACGTGCACGAGGACGTGGTGATCGGATTTCGTCGAGCGCTTCCGCGACGCTCGGCTTCGACGGCATCTCGCTCGCCGACACCACCGGCATGGCCAATCCGCGGCAGGTGCGCGAGCTTGCGCGCAAGGTGCTCGAGCGCATTTCCGCCGCCCAACGAGACGCTACTACACGCTGCATTTCCACAACACGCGCGGAATGGGGCTCGCCAATGTCGTCGCCGGGATCGAAGCGGGCGTGCGCTCGTTCGACGGCTCGGTGTCCGGGCTCGGCGGCTGCCCGTTCGCGCCGGGCGCCACCGGCAACATCTGCACCGAGGACATGGTGAACATGCTCGAGGACATGGGCTACGACACGCGCATCGACCTCGCCAAGCTGCTCGCAGTCGCGCGGCGCATTCCCGCCGTGGTGGGCCACGACGTGCCGGGCCAGGTGATGAAGGCCGGCCAGACGCTCGAGCTCCACGATCCCCCGATTTCCTGAGGACCTGACCGATGAAGACGATCCGTCGCCGCTGCTGCTGCCGCTCTCGCCCTGCCCCGTCGTACGCCGGGCGATTTCACCAACCTGGGCGCGCTCTCCCAGCCGGAGTTCCGCTCCGTGTCGGAGGACCTCGGCGCCGCCTTCGCTACAAGGGCGTCACGCCCGGCGAAGCGGCTGGGCCCGATCGGATTCGACATCGGCATCGAGGTGACGCAGACCAGATTCGAGAATTCCTCGCTCTTCGCGAAAGCGGGCGCGGGCGACCTGAGTCGCACGTCCTGGTGCCGAAGCTCCACGTGAACACAGGGGCTCGTCGGCGGCGTCGACATCGGCGCCTTCATCGCGCGGCTCGAGCGACCTCGACGCGACCGTCGTTCGGCATGGACTTCGCGCTACGCCATCCTCGAAGACGACGCTCACGACACCGGCGGTCGCCGTTCGCCTTTCGGGCACGCGCACCAATGGGATGGGCGGTCCAGGTCGGCACCGTCGCCGCGGACCTGATGGTCTCGAAGACGCTCACCATGCTCACGCCCTACGCGCGGCGTCGGCATCGCGCGCGTGCAGCTCGAAGGCGTCGAGCGGCCTGCTCTCCGAGGAGACGTTCAACAAGGGGCGCGTTTTCGCCGGCGTGAACCTCAACCTGGCCTTCGCCAACTTCGCCGTCGAAGCCGGAGAAGATGGGCGACAACGCCTCGTACTCAGCGAAGATCGGCTGGCGGTTCTAGAACTCACCGAAAAATACAGAGGAGGAGAGACATGAAGCGGTTCATGGGCGCGGTCGTGACGCTGGTCGCGGCAATGGTTTCGCATCGCCGGCATGGGCGCAGGCGCCGGAGAAGAAGAAGGTGCACCATCGCGGTGGGCGGCAAGACCCTCTTCTACTACCTGCCGCTCACGGTCGCGGAGCGCAAGGGCTACTTCAGGGACGAGGGGCTCGAGGTCGAGATACCCGACTTCGCCGGCGGCGCGCGGGCGCTTCAGGCGATGGTGGGCGGCAGCGCGGACATGGTGTCGGGCGCCTACGAGCACACCATCAACATGGTCGCGAAGAAGCAGCCCATCAAGGCGGTGGTGCTGCAGGCGAAGTACAGCGTCGATCGCGCTCGCCGATGTCGAAGGAACGCGCGGCGAAATATCAAGGGCGCGCAAGGACCTGAAGGGGCTGGAAGGTCGGCGTGACCGCGCCGGGATCGTCCACCAACATGTTCGTGAACAACCTCCTCGCGAAGGACGGCCTGAAGCCCACCGACGTCTCGATCGTGGGCGTGGGCACCGGCGCGGGCGCGGTCGCGGCGATGGAGAAGGGCGAGATCGACGCGCATCGTCAACCTCGATCCGGTCCTCACCGCAGCTCGAGTCCGACCGGCAAGTTCGTGGCCGTCGCCGACACCCGCACCGAGAAGGGCATGAAGGAGATCTACGGCGGCGACTACCACGCCTCGCGTGATCTACATCACCGACGAATACATCAAGAAGAATCCGAACACGGTGCAGGCGGTGGTGAACGCGATGGTGCGCGCCGACCGCTGGATCGCGAAGGCCACGCCGCAGGAGATCGTCGACCTCATGCCCGCGGAGTACAAGGCCGGCAATCCCTCGCTCTACAAGGAGGCGCTTGCTGAAGAACATGATCGGCTACTCCGAGAACGGCGAGATGTCGATGAAGGCCGCGGAGAACGTCTACAAGGTCCTCGGTGCAGTTCGAGCCATCGGTGATGGCCGCGGGAAGATCGACCTCGCGTCAGACGTTCGACAACTCGTTCGTCGAAGAAGGCGAACGCGCAAGTACAAGTAGCGCCATGGGCGCTGCAGTCGAGTTCGACCGCGTCACCTGTCACCTTCGCCGAGCGCAGGGCGGCGGCTCATATACGGCGGTGAAGGACGTGTCGCTCGCGATCGGCGATGGCGAGTTCGTGTCGCGTGGTGGGTCCCACGGGCTGCGGCAAGTCGCACGCTGCTCAACGTCGCCGCCGGGCTTGCTGCAAGCCCTCGTCCGGGACGGTTGCGTGTGTTCGGCGAGCCGCTCGCGGGCATCAACTCGCCGCGCGGGCTACATGTTCCAGTCCGACGCGCTGATGCCGTGGCGCAACGCGCTCGCGAACGTGACCGCGGGCCTCGAGTTCCGCGGCGTCGATGCGGCGAGGCAGGCGCCGGCGCGGCGCGGGACTGGCTCGAGCGCGTCGGGCCTCGCGGGCTTCGAGGATCGCTATCCGCACCAGCTCTCCGGCGGCATGCGCAAGCGCACCGCGCTCGCGCAGATGCTGATCCTCGACCCGCAGATCCTGCTGATGGACGAGCCGTTCTCGGCGCTCGACATCCAGACGCGCCAGCTGATGGAGAACGAGCTGCTCGAGCTGTGGAGCGCCAACCGCAAGAGTCGGTGGTGTTCATCACCCACGACCTGGAGGAGGCGATCTCGCTCTCCGACCGCGTGGTGGTGCTGTCGGCGGGGCCGGACGTCGCACCCGATCGGCGAGTTCGCGATCGACCTGCCGCGGCCGCGCGACGTCGCCGAGATCCGCCTCGCGCCGCGCTTCATCGAGCTGCACGACCGGATCTGGCACTGCGATGAAGGAGGAAGTGCTGAAGGGCTACGCGCAGACCGCGCAACCGGGTCGACCGCGTGAAGCGCCTGACGCTGCGCTTCTGGCAGGTCGCGCATGCTCGCGCTGATCTTCATCCTGCTGGCAGGTGCTGACGCAGCCCGACCTGCTGCCGCCGATCGTGCTGGGAGAACCCCAACCGCGCCGCGTTCTTCTTCGGCGAGCCGCGTGAAGATGCTTCAAGCGTGATCTGGGAGTGGTTCGCCGGCGGCGAGATCTACCAGCACCTCTGGGTGACGCTGTCGGAGACCGCGCTCGCGCTTCGTCATCGGCTCGGCGCTCGGGCTGGCCGTCGGACTGTGGCTTGGGCTCTCGCCGACGGCGTCGGCGCTGTTCGATCCCTACATCACCGCGATGAACGCGATGCCGCGCGTGGTGCTCGCGCCGATCTTCATGCGTGTGGTTCGGCCTGGGCATCTGGTCGAAGGTGGCGCTCGGCGTGACGCTCGTGTTCTTCATCGTGTTCTTCAACGTCTACCAGGGCGTGCAGCGAAGTGAGCCCCGTGGTCCTCAACAACGCCGGTGATGCTGGGCGCCAACCGCAAGCAGCTGCTGCGCTACGTCTACCTGCCGTGCGGCGACGATCGTGGGTGTTCTCGAGCCTGCACACTGCGGTCGGCATGGCCTTCGTGGGCGCCGTGGTCGGGGAATACCTCGGCTCGGCGAGAGGAGTCGGCTACCTCATCCAGCAGGCCGAGGGCGCGTTCGACATCAACACGGTGTTCGCCGGGCATCCTCGTGCTCACCGCATTCGCGCTCGTGCTCGACTTCGCGGTGGGACGCGCGGAGACGCGCGCCTGCTGGTGTGGCGGCCGGCGCAAAGCGAAACGGAGCAGCTGTGAGCCACACGACCACGATCCACGACTGGAAGCACCACGGCGTGCGCGTCGTGCACGGCAACGAGCTCGACCCCAACGTCGCCGCAGACGCAGGGCATGATCGCGCGCGGCGGCGATCAACTTCGCGCGCGTGGGCGCCGAGAAGATCTGGGCCGGCACCGTGACGATCCACCCGAACGCGAAGACGGGCGCGCATCACCATGGCCCGGTCGAGAGCGTGATCTACGTCGTCAAGGGCAAGGCGCGCATGCGCTGGGGCGAGAAGCTCGAGTTCACCGCCGAGGCGGGTCCCGGCGATTTCATCTGGGTGCCGCCGTTCGTGCCGCACCAGGAGATCAACGCGAGCGAGACGAGCCGCTCGAATGCGTGCTGCTGCGCAGCGGCCAGGAGCCGGTGGTCGTGAACCTCGACATCCCGATGGTCGAGAAGCCCGAGGAAGTGCTTCTGGGTGGACAACATCCACCCGTTCCCGAGAAGGGCTGCTGAAGCCCGCTACTCCTCGTGCTTGGGAGGCTTCGTACCGCGTCCCTGCACGCCGCGATCGTAGACGGCGATCGGCAGCAGTTTCAGCAGCCGGCCGACGATCGCCATCTGCCATGGAATCACGGCGAAGCTCTTCGCGGAGTCGATCACGCGCACGAAGCGCGCGCGCGGCATCGTCGGCCTCGATGATGAAGGGCATCGGATACGGGATTGCTGCTCGGTCATCGGCGTGGCGATGAAGCCGGGACAGATCGGTGACCACGCGAACGCCCTGCGGACGCATCTCGACACGCAGTCCCTCGAGGTAGCTGATCGCCGCCGCCTTCGACGCGCTGTACGCCGTCGCGCCCGGCAACCCGCGGAAACCCTGCGACCGATGCGATGCCGGCACAGCGTGCCGCTGCCGCGCTTGCGCATCGGCGGCGGCGAACGGATGGAAGGTGTTCACGAGCCCCAGCACGTTGATGTCGAGGATCTCGCGGAAGATCTCGACGTCCTCTCGGAGGTCGGTGATGTTGCCGTACGGAGACGCCGGCGTTGCCGATCACGAGATCGGGCGTGCCGTGGCGCGCCGTGAACGCGGCGCCGCGGCGCGCGCATCCCGCGCCGCGTCGCGCACGTCGCACGCGTAGAGTCTCGACCGGCGTGGAGAGCGAAGCCCTGCAGGCTGCTCGAGCAGGTCGCCGCGCCGGGCGACGAAGCCCAGCGTGGCGCCGCGCGCCGCGTAGATGCGGGCCAGTGCCTCACCGATGCCGCTCGAGGCGCCGGTGAGGAAGACCTTCATCGCGTCAGCTCTTTCCTTGCGCGGCCTGCGCGATCATTTGGTCGACCACCGGCAGGAGCCGGTCTTCGCCGCCAGCCTGGTCGGCGGCGGTCGCAGTACTTGCCGTTCACGAAGAAGCGCGGCACCGCTGTCCACCTTGTACGCCTGCGTGAGCTGCTTGGCGCGGTTGCATCTTGGTGGCGACCGAGAACGACTTCTCGACCTCGGCGTATTTGGCCGGGTCGATGCCGTTGGCCTTGCAGCCACTCGTCGCGCTTCTTCGCGTTGCTGAGGTTCACGTGCTCCTTGTGGATCGCGTCGAAGACCTTCTGGTGGTACTGGTCGAGCACGCCCATCGCTTCGAGCGTGTAGTAGATCGTGACGCATCGGCGCCCACGTTGCTCGTTGTACGCGGGCACGCGCTTGAAGACCACGTCCTGCGGGCTTGCTCTTGATCCACGCGTTCACGGACGGATTCGATGGCGTAGCAGTGCGGGCAGCCGTACCAGAAGAACTCGATCACCTCCGATCTTGCCGCCGCCTCGGTGGGCTGCGGCGGGCTGAGCACGGTGTAGCGGCTGATTGAGCGGCGCGCTGCGGCGCGAACGCGGCGATGCCGACGATGGCGAGGAGGGCTGAAAGCGCTTTGCGAATCTGCATCGATGTTCCTTTACGGGGTCTTGGCTTCGTCCGTGGTACGGATGATGGCCGCGCCGACGCCGTTCTGCGAGAGCGCGGTCTTGATGCGGTTGGCGTCGTCCAGGCTCTGGTACGGCCCCAGCCGCACGCTGTAGAGCGTTCCCTTGTCGGGGATCGTTCACCGCGCGCACCGTGGCCTCCAGTCCTGTAAACGCAATCTTCGCTTTCAGGTTGTCAGCTTCCTTCTCCTCGGCGAAGGCACCCGCCTGGAGCCAGTACGTCTCGCCGCGAGTGCGCCTTGGGCGTGCGTTGGCGATGACCCGGCTTGCCGGCGGCCGCAGCGGCCGCGGGTTGCGGGACGGCGCCTTCGGCGGCGACTTGCGCGTCCTTGTCGGGCGCTTCCTTGTCCCCGGGAAGGATCTGGTAGAACTCGAAGCGCGGGCGATCGCTCCTTCGGACCGCTTTCGCGGTCTTGGCGTCGTTCGGCAGCCTTGGCGGGCTTGGCGGCTTCGGCCGCGGCGCGCGCCGCTTCGCGGCGGCGGCGGCGGTTGCGGCACCGAGCGCCAACTTCGGCGGGCGCTTCCTGCTGCTGCGCCCCTTCTCTACGAACGGATTGGACAGCCGGTTCAACCACAGCGCCACCGCGAGCGAGATCACGATGCCCATCAGCAGGCCGATGATCATGCCGAGCAGCAGCGGATGGCTCACGCGGCTATCGGCGCGCGGATGCCGGGGCGTCCTTGTAGTCCTTGGGCATCACATTCTTCTCGGGAGCGCTCACGCCGAGGACGGCAAGGCCGCTGGCGAGCACCTGTCGTGTAGCGGCGACGAGAGCGAGGCGGGCGATTGCGAAGCGATTCGTCGTCGACGAGGAAACGCTCGGCATTGTAGTAGGTATGCAGGGCGCGCCGCCACGTCGTCGTGGAGGTAATAGGTGACGAGATGCGGCGCGAACGCTCGGCGCGCGGCGCGGGCGAGCACCTCGGGGAATTGCGCGAGCTTCTGCGCGAGCGTTGCTCGTAGGGCGACGCAAGCGGCGAGAGGTCGGCGCTTCGCGAGCGCGGCCGCGTCGCCGCCCCACTCGCGCAGCACGCTGCAGACGCGCGCATGCGCGTACTGCACGTAGTACACGGGGTTCTCGTCGGACTGGCTCTTGGCGAGGTCGATGTCGAAGACGAGCTCGGTGTCGGCGCGTGCGCATGAGGAAGAAGTAGCGCACGGCGTCGCGCCCGACTTCGTCGATCGAGGTCGCGCACGCGTGACGCAATCGCCGGCGCGCTTGCAGATCTTCACCTCCTCGCCGCCGCGCATCACCGTCACCATCTTGTGCAGCGCGTAGTCGGGATAGCCCTCGGGCATCGTCGAGCTCGAGCGCCTGCAGTCCGGCGCGCACGCGTGTGACCGTGGAGTGATGGTCGGAGCCCTGCACGTTCAGCGCGTGCGCGAAGCCGCGCCGGTACTTCGTCAGGTGATACGCGACGTCCGGCACGAAGTACGTGTACGTGCCGTCGGACTTGCGCATCACGCGGTCCTTGTCGTCGCCGAAGTCGGTGGTGCGCAGCCACAACGCGCCCTCGTTCTCGTACGCGTGGCCCGCCTTCTCGCAGCAGGCGACACCGTCTCGTCGACTTTGCCGTCGGTGTAGAGCGAGCTTTCGAGGAAGTACGAGTCGAACTTCACGCCGAAGGCGCTGCAGGTCGATGTCCTGCTCGTTGCGCAGGTAGGCGACGGCGAACTTGCGGATCTGCTCCAGGTCGACGCCCGCGGCGTCGCCGAAATGCGCGGCCGCGTATTCGCGCGCGATCTCGCGGATGTAGTCGCCGAGATAGCCGTCCTTGGGCATCTCGACCGCATTCGCCGCGCGCCTGCCGGATGCGCGCCTGCACGGACAGCGCCAGGTTGGCGATCTGGTTGCCGGCGTCGTTGTAGTAGAACTCGCGCGTGACGCGCCAGCCCTGCCACTCGAGCAGCGCGGAGATCGCGTCGCCGAGCGCGGCCTGGCGGCCGTGGCCCACGTGCAGCGGCCCGGTGGGATTGGCCGAGACGAACTCCACCATGAACGCGCCGCTCGGCGCCGCATCGCCGCGGCCGAAGGCCGCGCCCTCGTCCAGCGATGCGGCACCACCGCGAAACGCGTCGCCGGCGAGAGCGTGAAGTTGATGAAGCCGGGACCCGGCGATGTCGGCGCTTCGCCGACCTCGTCGCTGCTCGGCATGCGCGGCGACGATCGCTTCGGCCGCCTCGCGCGGCTTGCGCCCGACGCGCTTGGCGAGCTGCAGCGCGACGTTGGTGGCGAAGTCGCCGTGCGTCCGGGTTCTTCGGGCGATCGAGCTCGACCGCCACGTCACCCGCGCCGGGGAAGGCCTTGCGCGACGGCAGCCTGGACGCAGGCCGGCAAGTCGCGTTTTCGAATCGGGGGCGGACACGGAATGCGGGAGGCGAATCCAAACCGCTCATTATACGGGCGCGCCGCTCGCCGACCGCTAGACCTCCTGCGGATCCACGTCCAGCGCCCAGCGGACGCGCCGTTCCTCGCGCTACGGCCGCAGTGCCTCGCGCCATCCGCGGCAGGAATGCGCTGCAGCGCCGCTCGCGAAGGCGAGCGCACCAGGAGCTGCGCGCGCTCGAAGCCCGCCTTGCGTTCGAGCAGCGCGGGCACCGGGTCGAACACCTCGACTCTTCGCCGCGCGCCAGAGCGCTGCGCGCGAAGCGCGCTGCGCCGCGCAGGAATTCGTCCGGCTTCGCCGGTGCGCTTCGACTCCGCGCGCAGCAGCAGCGAGGTGCGAGAAGGGCGGAAACGACGCCGCGCGCCGCTCGTCCAGCGCTTCGACGGCGAAGCGCTCGTAGTCCTGCGCTGCGACCGCCGCGTAGAGCGGATGCCCCGGGAAATCGGTCTGGATGAGCACTTCGCCGGGGCGGTCGCCGCGCCCCGCGCGTCCGGCGACCTGCACCAGCTGCGAGAAGAGCCGCTCGGCGGCGCGGAAGTCGGCGCTGAAGAGCGCGCTGTCGCCGTCGAGCACGCCCACCAGCGTGAGGTTCGGGATAGTCGTGGCCCTTGGCGAGCATCTGCGTGCCGACGAGCACGTCGATCTCGCCCGCGCGCACGCGTCTGCAGGACGCCGCGCAGCGCGCCCTTGCGCGCGGTGGAATCGCGATCGACGCGCGCGATGCGCGCCTTTGGCAGCGCTGCGCTGCAGCGATTCTTCGATGCGCTGCGTGCCATGGCCGATCGGGGCGAGGTCGATGCCGCCGCAAGTCGGGCATGTGTCCGGCACGCGCTCGCGGTGGCCGCAGTGGTGGCAGCGCAGCTCGCCCGTCGCGCAGGTGCAGGACCAGGTTCGCGCTGCAGCGCTTGCAGCGTCGAATGCCACGCGCACGACGCGGCAGATAGAGCACCGGAGCGAAGCCGCGGCGGTTGACGAACGACGAGCGACTGCTCGCGAGCGCTCGAGGCGCGCGCGATGCGCCGCACCAGCGCGGCGGTAAGGCCCTCACGGGGCCGGTCGGCGCGCGTGTCCACGGTGCGCACGCGCGGCAGCTGCGCGCCGGTCGGCGCGCGCAGGCGAGCGTCGCGAGCTGTAGCGGCCATCGCGCGCGTTGGAGTAGCTCTCGAGCGAAGGCGTGGCCGATCCCAGCACGATCGGGATGCCGAGCTCTGCGCGCGCCGCACCGCCACGTCGCGCGCCGAGTAGCGCAGACCCTCCTGCTGCTTGTACGAGGCGTCGTGCTCCTCGTCGACCACGATGAGGCCCAGGTCGCGGAACGGCATCAGCACCGCGAGGCGCGTGCCGAGCACGATCGTCCGCCTGCGCCCGATTGCGCCGCGAGCCATGCCGGCGGCGCGCTCGCCCTCGCCGAGGTGGCTGTGCGCGAGCGACCACGCGCGCACCCGGGAAAGCGTCCGCGCACCAGGTCCTCGAGCTGCGGCGTGAGGCCGATCTCGGGAACGAGGAAGAGCGCCTGGCGCGCCGCGCGCCGAGCGCCGTCGGCGATGAGCGTGCAGGTACACCTCGGTCTTGCCGCTCCCGGTGACGCCGTGCAGCAGGACGGGGTGGAAGCGGTCCCACGGCCGCGTCGATGCGCGCGACGGCCACGTCGCTGTTCCGGCGTGAGCGCGGGCCCGCGGCGAACGCGCGTGTGCGGGTGCCGTCCCGGGCCGGCGTGGGCGATGCGCGCGGCGGCTCACCTGCCGCAGGCGTGGCGGCAGCGCCGCTGCGATCACCTCGCCCAGCGGGCGCTGGTAGTAGCGCGGCGCAGAACTCGAAGAGCTCGAGCTCGGCGGCCGCGAGGGCGGCACGTCCTCGACGCGCGTTCGATGTCGCGCAGGCGTTCGGACGGGACCTCGCTGCGGCGCGCAGTGGCCGACCACCACACCGACCTTGCGCGTGCGCCCGAAAGGCACCGACGACGAGCGCGCCGACCGGCGATTTCCAGCGCCATCGGGCACGCGGAAATCGAACGCTTCGTCGAGCGGCACATCGAGGGCGACGCGGGCGATTTTCACGAGCGGAAAACGGCGCCGAGCGAAAGCCCTGTGGATAAATCTGTGAATACGTCGCGGTCCAGGTTACAGCGCGGACAACTCGCCGCCTGCAGGCGCGCCGCGATGCGGCAGCTGCAGCACGCTATAAGCCATTGAGTGTACATGGATTTTCGGCGCAGATTCGATGGCATGCCGCAAAAGACGGCTTCCGGCGCGCGCCGGATACCGGGCGTGTGAATAAGCAATCACATCGGCAAAAATTATTTTCTTGACAGCGACCTAGCCGCGTGGGCCCCGACGGAGCGCGAATGCACCGCCTCGACGAGCGCATGCACGTGCTCCGGACGGCGTGTGCTGCGAGATGCCGTGGCCGAGGTTGAAGACGTGCCCCGGACCGGCGTCCAAGTGACGCCGAGACGCGCTCGACCTCGCTCTCGATCGCCGCGGGCGGTGCCGAAGAGCGCCATCGGATCCAGGTTTCCCTGCAGCGCGACGCGATCGCCGACGCGCCGGCGCGCTCGCGCCGAGGTCGCGTCTGCCAATCGATGCCGAGCGCATCGGCGCCCGCACTCCGCCATGGCGACTCGAGCCACTGCCCGCCGCCCTTGGTGAAGAGGATCACGCGGCACCGTGCGGCCCTCGTTCGTGCGCGTGAGCGCGGCGATGACCCGGCGCGAATACGCGAGCGAGAACGCCGCGAACGCGCATCGGCCGAGAGCGTGCCGCCCCAGGTGTCGAAGATCATGACGCGCCTGCGCGCCCGCGGCGATCTGCGCGTTGAGATAGGCGGTCGACCGCGGCGCGCATTGACTGTCGAGGATGCTGATGCAGCAGGTCGGGGCGCGCATACGAGCATCGATCTTCACGAGGCGGAAGTCGTCGCTGCCGCCGCCCTCGATCATGTAGCAGGCGAGCGTGAACGGGCTGCCCGAGAATCCGATCAGCGGCACGCGTCCGTGCGAGCTCGCGGCGCGATGAGCGCGACCGCGTCGAACACGTAGCGCAAGCGACTCCATGTCCGGGCACGCGGAGTCTCGCGACGTCGGCGTCGTCGCGCACCGGGCGCTCGAATTTCGGGCCTTCGCCCTCGACGAAATACAGCCCCAGGCCCATCGCATCGGGCACCGTGAGGATGTCGGAGAAGAGGATCGCCGCATCGAGCGCGAAGCGGCGCGAGCGGCTGCAGCGTCACCTCGCAGGCGAGCTCCGGGCGTCTTCGCGAGCGCGAGGAAGCTGCCGGCCTTGCGCGCGCGTCGCGTTGTACTCCGGCAGGTAGCGGCCCGGCCTGCGCGCATGATCCAGACCGGCGTGTACGGCGTGGGCTCGCGCATCAGCGCGCGCAGCAGGCGTGTCGTTTTGCATGGCCGCGATTATTTGCACGCGCTCAGAGCGCAGCGGTCGAGGAAACGCGTGGTATCGCCTTCGCGTAGCCGGGATGCAGGTCGATGTCGTTGTGCCCGAATCCCTCGAAGCCACGCGCTCGACCGGCCCGCCCCACAGCGACGCGCCAGCTTGCTCCGATGTGATGCGGGCGCACGATGGTGTCGGCGTCTCCCGTGAGGACGAGCGCCGGGATCGTGAGCTGCGGCGCGCGGCGCGCCGGAATCGAAGCGGATGGCGCAGCAGCAGTCCCACGGGAAGCCACGGATAGACTCGCTGCGCCACGTCGCGCGCGCTGCGAAGCGGCGACGTGAGCATGACGCAGCGCGCCGGCGCGCGCGGCCGCGACCTGCACCGCGACACCGGTGCCGAGGCTGCGTCCGTGCGAGGCGATGCGCGCTGCATCGATGTCGCGGACGGCGCGCGGCCCAGTCGTAGATCTCGACGCGCGTCGGCGACCAGCGCCGCTTCGCCGGGTTTGCCGCCGCTGCGCGCCGTAGCCGCGGTAGTTCACGAAGAGGCGCGGCGCGCTCGCCATAGGTCTCGGCGCCGCGGCGCGCATAGGACGTGACCTCCTCCGCGTTGCCGCCGAAGTAGATCACCAGCGGCGGCTTCGGCGACGGCGGGCAGCGCCAGCACGCCGGCGAGCGCCGTGCCGTCGCGCGTCGCGATCGAGACGTCCTCGAGCCGCCATCCCGCGGGCGCCGTCGGCGCGCCCACGGCGGGCGGCGGATAGAACACGAGGCTCTCCTGCGCGAGCCACGACGAGCCCCGCGATCGCGACGTAGCGAGCGACGGCGACGCGAGCACGACGAGCTTTCAGGCGTGTCGATCGCTGTCCTCAGCGCGGCAGGCTCGGAGCTGCCCATCAGGAACGGCGTCGACCTCGCGCGCGCACTGGCGGCCCTCGCGGATCGCCCACACCACGAGCGACTGGCCGCGCCGCAGTGTCGCCCGGCCGCGAACACCTTCGGCAACCGAGGTCGCGTAGGCGCCCGGCCATCGGTCGTGCGCCTTCACGTTGCCGCGCGGATCCTTCGCGACGCCCAGCTGCGTCGATCATGCCCTCGTGCACCGGGATGCACGTAGCCCATCGCCAGCAGCACGAGCTGCGCGGGAATCGTGAACTCGGTGCCCGGCACTTCCTTCATCGCCATCGCGCCCTTCTCGTCCTTCACCCACTCGACGTGGCAGCGCGGTGAGGCTGCTCGACCTTGCCGTCCTTGCCCTCGAAGCGTCTTGGTGGCGACCGCGAAGTCGCGCTCGGCGCCTTCCTCGTGCGACGACGACGTGCGCAGCTTGAGCGGCCAGTAGGGCCAGGTGAGCGGCTTGTTCTCCTGCGTCGGGCGGCATGCGGCATCAGCTCGAAGTTCATCACCGACGCGGCGCCCTGGCGGATCGAGGTGCCGATGCAGTCGCTGCCGGTGTCGCCGCCGCCGATCACGCACCACGTGCTTGCCGGTGGCGAGGATCTGGCTCGCGACGCTTGTCGCCCGCGACCGTCTTGTTCTGCTGCGGCAGGAACTCCATCGCGAAGTGGACGCCCGTCGAGCTCGCGCCCCGGCACCGGCAGGTCGCGCGGCTTCTCGGAGCCCGCCGGTGAGCGCGACCGCGTCGAACTCGCGAGCAGCTTCGCCGCCGGCATCGTCACGCCCACGTGCACGCCGGTGCGGAACGTCACGCCCTCGGCGGCCATCTGCTCCATGCGCCGGTCGATGAGGTGCTTCTCCATCTTGAAGTCGGGGATGCCGTAGCGCAGCAGGCCGCCGATGCGGTCGTCTCTTCTCGAAGAGCGTCACGTCGTGCCCGGCGCGCGCGAGCTGCTGCGCGCACGCCAGGCCCGCGGGACCGGAGCCGACGACGGCGACCTTCTTGCCGGTCTTGCGCTGCCGGCAGCTGCGGCCCGACCCAGCCCTCGGCGTCCAGCCCTTGTCGACGATCGCCTGCTCGATCGACTTGATCGTCACCGGGTCGTCGTTGATGTTGAGCGACGCACGCCGCTTCGCACGGCGCCGGGCACACGCGGCCGGTGAACTCGGGGAAGTTGTTGGTCGAGTGCAGGACGCTCGAGCGCCTCGCGCCAGCGGCCGCGGTACACGAGGTCGTTCCAGTCCGGGATGATGTTGTTCACCGGGCAGCCCGTCTGGCAGAACGGGATGCCGCAGTCCATGCAGCGCGCGCCCTGCGCGCTCATCTCCTCGTCGGGCAGCGGGCGGATGAACTCCTTGTAGAACCTTGACGCGCTCGGGGACCGGCGCGTACGGCCGGTCCCGGCGCTCGATCTCCATGAAGCCGGTGATCTTTCCCATCAGGCGTCGTTCGCCCTGCACTTCCGACTCGCGCGGCGCCGGTTGCTGCGCTGCGCCTGCTCCTGCGGCCATCTCGGCCAGCGCGCGTCGGTATTCGACCGGCATCACCTTCACGAACTTGGGCAGGTACGCGGCCCAGTTCTCGAGCACGCGGCGCGCGCGCTCGCTGCCGGTGTAGAGCAGGTGGCGCTGGATGAGGCCCTTCAGCATCGCGTCGTCGTGGCCGGCGACGTGGTCGATCTTCACCTTGCCGTGGCCTTCGAGCTCGCCGCGCCGCCGCCTGCGGCGGCGGCGTGTCCTCCTCGGGAATCGGCTCGAGCTCGACCATCGCCATGTTGCAGCGCTGCGTGAAATCGCCTTCCTCGTCGAGCACGTAGGCGATGCCGCCCGACATGCCGGCGGCGAAGTTGCGCCCCGCCGTGCCGAGCACGACCACGGTGCCGCCCGGTCATGTATTCGCAGCCGTGGTCGCCGACGCCCTCGACCACCGCGGTCGCGCCGGAGTTGCGCACGCAGAAGCGCTCGCCGGCCACGCCGCGGAAATATGCCCTCGCCGGCGATCGCGCCGTACATCACCGTGTTGCCGATGATGATGTTCTCCTCCGGGATGATGCGGAGCACTCCTTCGGCGGATAGACGATGAGCCGCCCGCCCGACAAGGCCCTTGCCGACGTAGTCGTTGGCGTCGCCTTCGAGCTCGAACGTGATGCCGTGCGCGAGCCAGCGCGCCGAAGCTCTGCCCGGCGGTGCCCTTGAAGTTCACGTGGATGGTGTCCTCCGGCAGGCCCGCGTGCCCGTAGCGGCGCGCGACTTCGCCGGACAGCATCGCGCCCACCGTGCGGTTGCGGTTGTAGATGCGGCTTTCGATCTGCACCGCGCGCTTCGGAGGCGAGCGCGGCGTTGCGGCCTTGTCCATGAGCTCGTGGTCGAGCGCTTTCGCGAGGCCGTGGTCCTGCGCCTCGCACTGGTGCATCGCGACACTCCTGCGCCGACCGCGGGCTGGTAGAAGAGGCGCGAGAAGTCGAGGCCCTCGCGCCTTCCAGTGCTCGACGCCCGGCGCGCATGTCGAGCAGCTCGGTGCGCCCGATCAGTCTCGTCGAACGTGCGCAAGCCCAGCTTCGCCATCCACTCGCGCACTTCCTCGGCGACGAAGAAGAAGTAGTTGATGACGTGCTCGGGCTTGCCGTCGAATTTCTTGATGAGCTCCGGATCCTGCGTGGCGATGCCGACCGGGCAGGTGTTGAGGTGGCACTTGCGCATCATGATGCAGCCCTCGACGACGAGCGGCGCGCGTGGCGAAGCCGAACTCGTCGGCGCCCAGCAGCGCGCCGATCGACGACGTCGCGGCCCGGTCTTCATCTGGCCCGTCGGCCTGCACGGCGATGCGCCCGCGCAGCTTGTTCAGCACCAGCGTCTGCTGCGTCTCGGCGAGCCCGATCTCCCACGGGCTGCCCGCGTACTTGACCGACGACAGCGGCGAGGCGCCGGTGCCGCCGTCGTGGCCCGGAGATGGTGACGTGGTCGGCCTTCGCCTTCGCCACGCCCGCCGCGACCGTGCCCACGCCGATCTCGGACACCAGCTTCACCGAGACGCGCGCCTGCGGGTTCACGTTCTTCAGGTCGTGGATGAGCTGCGCCAGGTCCTCGATCGAGTAGATGTCGTGGTGCGGCGGCGGCGAGATGAGGCCCACGCCGGGCACCGTGTGGCGCACCTTGGCGATGTACTTGGAGACCTTGTGGCCGGGAAGCTGGCCGCCCTCGCCGGGCTTCGCGCCCTGCGCCATCTTGATCTGCAGGTCGTCGGCGTTCACCAGGTACTCGGTCGTCACGCCGAAGCGGCCCGCGGCCACCTGCTTGATCGCCGAGCGCATCGAGTCGCCGTTCGGCGAGCGGCACGTAGCGGATCGGATCCTCGCCGCCCTCGCCGGTGTTCGACTTGCCGCCGATGCGGTTCATGGCGATGGCGAGCGTCGAATGCGCCTCGTGCGAGATGGAGCCGAGCGACATGGCGCCGGTGGCGAAGCGCTTCACGATCGTCGCTCGCGGGCTCGACCTCCTCGATCGGCATCGGCTTGCCGGACTTCGCTTGATGCGGAAGAGGCCGCGCAGCGTGAGCAGCCTCTCGCTCTGCTCGTCGATGAGCGCGCGAGTATTCCTTGTACGTCGCGAAGCTGCTCGACGCGCGTGGCGTGCTGGAGCTTGGCGATCGCGTCCGGCGTCCACATGTGCGCCTCGCCGCGCGTGCGGTAGGCGTATTCGCCGCCCGCGATCGAGCTGGTCGCGATAGAGCGGGCGCGTCCGAATAGGCGAGGCGATGCAGGCGCACGGTCTCCTCGGCGACTTGCGCGAGGCCGATGCCCTCGACCGCCGTGGGCGTGCCGGTGAAGTACTTGTCGACGAACTTCGTCGACAGGCCCACCGCCTCGAAGATCTGCGCGCCGCAGTACGACTGGTAGGTCGAGATGCCCATCTTGGACATCACCTTGAGCAGGCCCTTGCCGATCGCCTTGATGTAGCGCTTGACGATCTCCTTCTCGTCGACCTTCTGCGGCAGCGCCGTCGCGTGATGTCCAGCAGCGTCGCGAAGGCGAGGTTCGGGTGGATCGCCTCGGCGCCGAAGCCCGCGAGGCAGCGCGAAGTGGTGCACCTCGCGCGCGCTGCCGGTCTCGACCACCAGGCCCGCAGCGCGTGCGCAGGCCCGCGCGCACCAGGTGATGGTGCACGGCCGCGGTGGCGAGCAGCGCCGGGATCGCGGATGAGCGTCCGCCGACATCTCGCGGTCGGTGAGGATGATGATGTTGGTGCCCTTGCGCACCGCGTCCTCGGCATCGGCGCAGAGCTGCGCGAGCGCGGGCTCCATGCCGTCCGCGCCCCACTCCGCCGGGTAGCACATCGAGCAGGATGTCGCTCTTGAAGTGGCCCTGCGTGAAGGTCGGAGGCGCGGCGCAGCTTCTCCATGTCCTCGAAGGTGAGGATCGGCTGCGAGACCTCGAGGCGCATCACCGGCTCGGTCGGAATCGGGCGAGAGCAGGTTGGGGCGCGGGCCGATGAACGACACCAGCGACATCACGAGCTGCTCGCGGATCGGGTCGATCGGCGGGTTGGTGACCTGCGCGAAGAGCTGGCGGAAGTACGCGTAGAGCGGCTTCGCGCGATTCGAGAGCACCGCGAGCGGCGTGTCGTCGCCCATGGAGCCGATCGCGCTCCTCGCCCGCGCACCGCCATCGGCGTCGATCAGCATCTTCAGGTCTTCCTGCGTGTAGCCGAAGGCCTGCTGCCGGTCGAGGAGCTTGTCGGTGTCCGGCGTGGGAATCTCGTCACGGCGTCGGCGATGTCCTCGAGGCGGATCTGCGTGCGGTCGAGCCAGTCCTGGTACGGGCGCTGCGCCGCGAGGTCGCGCTTCAGCTCCTCGTCGGAGACGATGCGGCCGTGCTCGATGTCGACCAGCAGCATCTTGCCCGGCTGCAGGCGCCACTTCGCGCACGATCTTTTCCTGCGGGATGTCGAGCACGCCCATCTCCGAGGACATGACGATGAGGTCGTCGTCGGTGATGAAGTAGCGCGCCGGGCCGCAGGCCGTTGCGGTCGAGCGTGGCGCCGATGAACTTGCCGTCGGTGAATGCGACCGCCGCGGGCCGTCCCACGGCTCCATCAGCGCCGCGTGGTACTCGTAGAACGCGCGCCGCTTGGCGTCCATCAGCGGGTTGCCCGCCCACGCCTCGGGAATCATCAGCATCATCGCGTGCGCGATCGGGTAGCCGCCCATCACGAGGAGCTCGAGCGCGTTGTCGAACGAAGCGGAGTCGGACTGGCCGTCGTAGATGAGCGGCCAGATCTTGTCGAGGTCCTCGCCCAGCAGCTTCGAATGGATCGTCGCCTGGCGCGAGCGGATCCAGTTCAGGTTTCCGCTGCAGCGTGTTGATCTCGCCGTTGTGCGCGATGAAGCGGAACGGGTGCGCGAGGTCCCACGTGGGGAACGTGTTGGTCGAGAAGCGCTGGTGCGCGAGGCACAGCGCCGAGGTGAAGCGCTTGTCGCGCGAGGTCCGTGTAGAACTCGCCCACCTGCTCGGCGAGCAGCATGCCCTTGTAGACGATGGTGCGGTGCGAGAACGACGGCACGTAGAAGTCGCGCGCGTTCTGCAGGCCCGAGCGCGCGGATCGCGTGGCCCGAGGCTCTTGCGGATGATGTAGAGCTTGCGCTCGAACGCGTCGCGGTCGAGGCTGCCGCGGCCCGCGCCCACGAACACCTGGCGGATGACCGGCATCGTGCTCGCGCGCCGTCGGGCCGAGCGTGCGAGTCGTCGACGGGCACGTCGCGCCAGCCGAGGAGCTCCTGGCCCTCGTTCGCGATGGCGCGCTCGATCTCGCGCACGCACGCGGCGCGCGCCGCCGGGTTGCGCGGCAGGAACACCATGCCCACGCCGTACGCGCCCGCCTTGGGCAGCTTCACGCCCTTGCTCGTCCATCTCCTCGCGGAAGAACGCGTCGGGAATCTGGATCAGCACGCCCGGCGCCGTCGCCGTGCAGCGGATCGGCGCCCGGTCGCGCCCCGGTGGCGCAGGTTGTTCGAGGATCGAGAGGCCCTTCACGACGATGTCGTGGGACTTGCGGCCCTTGATGTGCGCGACGAAGCCCACGCCGCAGGCGTCGTGCTCGTTGGCGGGGTCGTAGAGCCTCCTGCCTGGAGGAAGGCCGAAATCGTGTTCATTGGCGGTCCCGTCGTTCGAAACGCTCCCGTAAAGGGCCCTTGCGGCAATGGTAGCCGCGTTCAAAAACAATCGAGCTTTTGGCCGGCCGCCGGCGCGGAAACCTGCATCGGCTGGTGGCCATCGCGGGCGGGCAGGAATCGGGCGAAGCAGGTTCATTGTAGCAGGACGCTGCACTGCGGCATGGAATTGCCCGGCGCGGAAAACGGCTTAAACGGGCCGCTTTGGCGGGCAATTGCGTACGATCCATGGCAGACCGCTGCATCGAGAGCGGCATCGACGTTCAGGGAAGGTTTCGTGATCGCAATAGCACTCCGATTCATCGAGCGACTGGCGCGTTGGCGCGTCGCTCTTCGCGATCCTCGCTTCGTGCGGCAGCGGCGCGGTCGTCGGCGGCAACCCGCCGGCCACCGATCCGGCGCGCGTCACCATCCTTCCGGGCGACGGCACCGTCATCTACTCAGGGACAGCCCGCTACCGCTCACCCTCTCCGGGGGCACCGGCGCGTACATCGTCTCCTCGAGCAACCCTTCGGTGTTGTCGGTGGACTCCGCCGCGCGCAACACCAGCTTCGATCACGGTCGTGGCCAATCCGGTCCCGGCGGACACAACGGTGACGATCAGCGTGCGCGATACCGGCACATGCGCCCATCGCGACGGCGTCGGTCACCGTGAAGCCCGGCACGATCAACAACGACATCCAGATCCGCCATCATCGACGCAGAGCTCCGGCTGCCCGGCGGGGAGACGCTTTGTTCCGGCGGCGATGCGCTGGTCTCCGTCACGCTTTCCCAGGCGGGCATCGCGCTGATCCGGCCGGCTGGTGCGATTCGACGCGGTGTCCGGCGACTTTCGGTTCATCACGTCGCCCACGGGGACCACGCCGGAGATCCTCACCACGCTTCTGCATTAGCGACGACCGACGGATCGGGCCGTGCGTCCGTGCGCATCCGCGCCAACGCCGATGCGCCCAACCAGACCGCGATCCTGCAGGCGACCGACGTGTCGAGCGGCGCCTTCCGGCAGGTGGGCGTCGTCATCGCGCAATCGACGGGCACGAGCCCCGGATTCTTCGCCAGCCCGTCAAGCGTGACGTTCACGGGGCCCAACGCGGGTTCGTGCGCGAGCAGCCGTGGCCACGCCGAGGCCTGGCCGCGACGTTCTTCATCTTCGGAGGAGTGCCTCCCTACACCATCACGAGTCCCAGCTCGGGGTTGGTCGTGACGCGAGATACCGTGGGATTCAGCGGCGGCAGCTTCGACGTGCGCCCGACGGGCGTTTGCCTCGACAACATTCCCATCGTCATCCGCGATACCAGCGGCCACTCGACGACGGTGACCGTCTCCAGCGTCGTCGGCACCATCGCCGTGTCCCCGCTCGACGTGTCGCCCAGCGCCGTGACACTGACCACTTGCGGGTCCACTGCGGTCGTGACCGCGGTCGGCAGGACAGACAGCTTCACTTCGGCAGCTCCGGCAGCGACGCTATCTTCAGTGAATCGGATCCAAACCGCGTTCTTCCAGATCGGGCGCCGCCAGAACGGCGGCGCTCGGCGCCTGGGCCGGCCCCGATTCCTCGTGGGAGTCTCGGACGGCCGGTGACCACGAAGAACGTGACCGAATCACCCTGTCCGGGGCCAGGCGGCGGGCGTCTGCCCGGCTCCGCCGCATTACCAGCGTGAATCCGCCCGCCGCCAGTCACGCTGACCACGTTGCACCGGCCGCGCCAGCGGGTCAGCCTGAGCGGCGGTCCAGGCGGTTATACGGCGCCAGCTCCAACTCCAGCAGCGCCGATCACGGTGACGATCGACCGGCAACACCCTCTCGATCGGCCGCAATACCGGGTTTACGCCCTGCAGCGGCGCGTCCGGCACGAGCGTCAGGTTTCCGATGGCATTTCAGCCGAATTCGACCGATTTCCATCACCGTGACGACGCACGCCATCGACGGGGCCTTCCTGACGTGGCGCCCGCAGGTTATTGCCGGGCACGACTCCACTGGCCACGGCCCTTGCGTCCGACTGAGAGTTGCGCTTTAATAACCCGCTATAACCCGCTAATTTCTAAGAATTTGGTAATGCGGAGCCCAACAAAGGGATGCGATCGTGAAATTCCTAAATCTCATTCGGTGTGCGTTCCGGTCTCGCCAGCCGCGTCTCTGCTCGTGAGTTGCGGCGGCGGCGGCGCTTGGATCAGGCCCGTCGATACCGGCCCGTTCGCGATCGAGTCCGCCGAGCAGCGTACCTGGTATGCGGGCGTGAAGAACACGCTCGCGATCTCAGGGCGGCACTGCCGCCCTACCAGCCTGGGCTCGAGGCGAGCCGGGACTGATGCCGCTGCCCAAGCTGATCGGCGGCCGCACGCTCTGATGTCGTGCCCAACCAGCCCGGCGTGGTGGACGCGGAGAGACATGGCGCCGGGCGCGCTGCCGGAGTGCGCACCGTGGGCATTGCGGCGCGCTCCGCCGGGGAGCTTCACCGCGACGGCCGCGATCAAGGTCGCGCAGAACTTCCTCACCGGCTGCGGCGTGCACGCGCTGGCGACCACCTGCACCGGCGCCCACCGGCCGCATCTGCACTGGGCGGCGAGACGGCGCGTGTCGTTCGATTCAGGCGTTCAACGGCATCCTGCTACCAGTTGCACACGTTCCGCTTCGAGAAGGTCCGCGGGGCCGTTCCGGATGCGTCGATCCGCTGAATACGAATAACGCGGTCGACGTGGTCACCGGCAGTCGCCGACCATGCAGGCAAGTTCACGGTGGTGATCCGCGTGGCGACGGGAGCCCCGGCGCAGAGCCGCCCTCTTCAAAGGTCACCGATCTCGTCACGGGCGCGTACACGATCCGCGCCTTCGTCGTCGCTACGTCGACCCACGACGAGCACCCTCCCGCTCATTCCCGACACGGTCAGTCTCACGGGTGCGGATGCGACGGTGTGCGGCTCGGGCACCAGCGATGTCACTCGTGTTCGACGGGGTGCCGCCGTACTCGGATCGCATCTGCGCCGATACGCGCGTAGCCCGCCGCGAGTCTCACATCCGGACGACCCAGCCGGGCAGGTTCACGATCAACGTGGGCCAGCAGGCCGCGGGCCGATCTTGCCGGACAACGTTCCGTGCGTGATCACTGGACGCCAACAACACGCGCGGTCCTGAGCATCCAGCACCAAGGTGGGAGCGGCCGCTGCCTCCCGCCGATTACCGCATTGGCGGCGCGGCACTGGCGGCGGTTCAGCGCAGGCTGTCGTCGGGCGGCACGGGTACCTACTCAGCCACGTCGACAGACTCACGCGTCAGCGCAGCGGTGTCGGGCAATGCACCGTCACGATGCCGCGCCTCACCGGAGACGTGGGCGGACCGTTCCCGACCACTGCCGTGGTAACGGTCACCGACGGCGCGTCGGTCGCCAGCGTGACCGCCGTCCCGGCCACCTGCCCGTAATCGCGAGAGCGCCTGACGACCCGCTTCACCGAAACGCAGACGGGCATCCAGGGGATGCGAACTGTGAGCGGGCGCTGGTATCAGGCGCGGGCGGCTTCGTGGAGCGGCGCGCTCGTTGCCCACCTCGCCGTGACCGAGGCGCGCCTGCGCATGGGCGCGCCCGACTGGACCGGCAACTGGGCACCACCAGCAGGATGCGACCATCTTCCGCCTGGCCGCCCGGGTGCACGCGGACGGCGACGACGACCCCGCGTTCCTGCATGACAACGTGGACAAGACGCTGGCACTCGCGCGGGCGGCGCGGCGCGGCGGCGCGCGCCGCTTCGTTCCTGAGCTCAGTGAGGGCAGATGGCGAAAAAGTCGCGCCCTCGCACGCGTTCAATCGCGCCGTCAGCCCGCCTTCCTCAGGATGCAAATACGCCCGCTCCAAGGCACAAGGCCGAAGCGGGGCTCGCGATGATCAGGGCGACGTCGTGGTCGTCCGCTCGCCGCTCGTCTATGGTCCCGGCGTCGGGGCAACCTCCTCGCGCTGCTGCGGCTTTGCGACCAGCGGCGCCTGCCGTTCAGGGCGCTCGACAATAAACGCAACTTCGTCCACGTGAGGCGACCTCGCGCGCCTGCTCATCTGATTGCGCGACGCATCGGATGCCGCAGGGCGAGCATTACTTCGCGCGCACGAACAGGGCGTCTCGACGCGCGACCTCGTGGCGGGGATGCGCGACGCTCAGGCGCCCGGCGAGACTTTCGTCGGCGTTCCCGCACTGGCTTTCGAGGCGATACTTGCGTTTCTGGCCGGTCAGCGCGAGCGGATGCAGCGCCTCACGCGCTCGCTCGAGGTGGACGCATCGGACGCCGCGCGCGAGCTCGGATGGACGGCGCAGATCGGCTTCGGAAGCGCGCTCGAGGATATGGTCGGCAATTCCGCCGGCTGCCGTCATGAGCATGATGTGGGCCGCAGCGCTCTTGGCGCCGCGCCGTGATCGCGCAGCTCGCCGAGTCAAAGGCGCTGCCGATCGCGATGCCGCTTTGCTGGCGGACGTGCCGAATGAACGCTCGCTGCACGCATCGGCCATGCCCGCGACTGGGCAGGCTGGGTGATGGCAGGCGCGCTGCCGGTCATGAAGCTTGATGGCGATACCGGTCGCGGCCCTCGCCGCTTGTGCGTTCTTCCTCGCGCTGGTGAGCCTTGCCGACGACGTGAGCCTACCCATCGGTGCGGTTACCGGCCCACGTCGCCGCCGCTGCTTTCGCGATTCTGGCAATCGCCGGGCCCGCTTCGCGGCACGCGACGGGCTCGACGTTGTCGAAGCGGCGTTCGCGATCCTCGCCCTCGTCTGGATGACCAACCTCTACAACTTCGCCAGACGATCGGATGGCTTGCAGGGTATGGCGCTCGCCGGCTTCGGCGCGATGGCGCTCGCCGCGGCGATGGCGCGCCAATGGCCATTGGCTCTCGCCTGCGCCGCCATTGCATCGGCACTCGGTCGGTTTTCTCGCGCACAACTTTCCGCCGGCACGGGTCTTCCTTAGCGACGCGGTCCGTACCGCTCGGATTTCTCGCGAGCGCGCTCGGCCTGCACGGCGCGCTCCGCAAGCCTGGTCCATCGCGTTCCCCATCCTCGCGTTCTCGCCGTTCATCGCCGACGCATCCGTCACCCTTGCGCGGCGCGGCGTCCGTGGTGACAGTTCTAGCAATACGTAACCT
>ERZ1370068.7881-contig-6773_pt1 | contig 53598 bp, 77 predicted proteins | sample MGYA00561227_ERZ1370068 | MGnify/ENA primary metagenome ERZ1370068 (study PRJEB38410, sample SAMEA6850437) | metagenome | study: Metagenomic assessment of the ecological functions of the soil: analysis of the soil microbiota associated with the... | reverse complement strand
GTATTACTTCGTTCAGTTACGTATTGCTGCCAGGAGCGGACGACGTGAAACGTCAGCGGTGAATCCTGTCACGCTCATTTGCCATCCGCTGATCGAGAAAAATTCATCGACACTGCGGCGGACTTCGCTGGGGCATTCGAGATAGGTGAAATGGCCGCAATCCTTGATCGTGACCAGCCTGGCGTTCGGGAGTGCCCGCGCGATGTGTTCGGAGACGTCGACAGGGATGAAGTCGTGATCGCCAGTAATGACCAGCGTCGGGACCCACGGGCAAAGGTGCGCAGCTTCGGCAGCAGATCGTAGCCCGCCATCTGCCGAGTGTCGCGCATGAGCTGATCGTTCGATCGCCCGCGCCTTGATGATTCCTGCCTTTTTCCCTGACTGACGGGCTGCGCTTGCATCGTCGTCATCGGCTTCTCGTAATCGTCGGGACGTAGCAGCGCCGGCGCGGGAGTGAATTCGATACCGGGCGGCGAAGCAGCTTTGGCCTCCAGGCTCGCCGTCCTGGTAGGCGGCGCTGTGGCCATGATCTCGCGCTGTCGGTCCACCTGTGCGCCGAGTTTCTGCCTGGGTACGCCTCGCGCGCAACCGCGCAACGAAATCTCTTGCCGGGACCGGCGCGGGGTTTATCAGCACAAGATGGGACGCGTGTGCGGGATGGCGAAGTGCGAACTCCAGCGCCAGCACCGTGCCCCGAAGGAGTGCCCCAGGATTACGGGCGCGTCCGGTCGAAAGTGACGCCGCACGCTGTCCCTAAGTCGTCGACGTCCGAAGCGAGCGTGACGTCCTGCGGCTGAACGTTGTCTGCGGATCGCCCGCGCCCCCTCTGGTCGTAATAGATGAGCTGAAACGCATCCTTTCAAACGCGATCCAGGTCAGCGGGCAAAGAGATAGGCACGTGATCGAAGTCGGGGCCGCCGTGGAGAATGATCGTTGTCCGAAGCCCTGCCCCGATTGTGCGCACGTAGAGTGACGTGTCGCCAACCGGGACTCGGGTCTCGTGTACCGCCAGCGCTGGTGCTGGTCGCCTGCGCTCTGGGATTCTGCGATGAAAAAGGCGGCTAGGAGCATCGCAGCGAGGACCGATGACTTGGCGAGAGGCTATAAGCTGGATTTATCCCCGATTCCCTCAATCCAGACGATTCTAAACCTCCCGTTCCGACGGCCGCTTCAGGTCGGAAGCCGCCGTCCGAGTTCGGCCAACAGCGGACTCATTCGTTCAGCCTTGCCAAAGTGCCCCCGTGTACGCAGCGAGATAAGCTTTAGCACGTCCTTGGCTGCGTGGCGCGACTGACCGGCGGTACTCTATGACAAAGCTTCGCATTCTTTTGCACCTTCCTCGCACTCGCGGACGCTACCGATCGTCTATCCATCGTCGTAGTCTTTGTTGGGCAAAGATTGAAGGGGGAGTGGTTCAGATTTCTGGGCGTATGCACCATGGCTGAAGTCGTCGCCGCGATATAATAGGCTTTACTCCCAAAGTGGTCGGTCGTCGTGGGGATCGGGCTTTGTTTATGTCTACAAGAAAGGTATACGGCCGAGCAACCTCTAAGCATGAACGCGCTTGTCATTTTGTTGTGGCTTTGAGCGCGGTGGGCATCCCGATTGCCCAGAATTTGCTCTGGCAAGTGCGACTAATGAGAGACCGCAGGATTATGGCTGACGCCGATGAGCTGCAAGGTAGGCGGTTTCTGGCATCGAGTCAGGAGGGTCGCGCATATTCGACAGTCCGTACTTTGTAACGCATAATTTCACGGGTCTCGAGAAGAACGGAGTGCGCCGGGTCGTTTACGGCAGCATAAGACGTAAGGAAAGCGAGGCACGCGACCGTTCTTACGCGGTGGTGGAAGTCGCTCCTGGTGCCGCCGGAAGACAAGCGCGACTGATATGCATCCGTCCCAGAGGGTACCAATCAAGTGGGCTATCCGGACTGGGATAATCTTTGCGACACAAAGCCGTGACCGATGCCTGGGCAGTGAGCATAGCCCTGAAAGATCGCGTTACGGATATTACGCGGCATGTGGTGGACATCATCCACGGTGACCGTCGCCTGGGTCGGTCTGAGTCACTCGCCAGGCGGCGGGATTCTGGCCAATCAGCGACGTCTCTGGCATAGGCCTGCCTGCTCGAAAGCAGACGTTCATAACAGCCACCCGGTATCCGGAAGTGAAGATGAAACGTCCATGAATGTCCCTAGCACATACTAACCGTCCCGCCTGGCCCGACCACTTTCCGTTTGGAACACACTATGAATGGCACCAGCTCATGACTGACCTGGGCGGCGGGTCGCCGTTGTGACCGGCGGCAATGGAATCGGCCGTGCCATTTCACTCAGGTCTGGCTCGGGCCCAGCGCATCCGTAGCGGTGCTCGCGCAACGAGCAGAAGAATCGCCGCGTGGCGCTGGCAGCACGGCAACCAGCGGCAGGCCCGCGCTGGTCTCCCGGCTCGACGTTACCGATCGAGCCACTTGCACTGGGCACCGGCCGTGGAGCAGGTGGAGCACGTACCCTTGGCGGAGTCGACATGCTCGTCAACAACGCCAGCGTCGTTGCGCCCGACTGGCGGCGTGCTCAATGAAACCGCCGCTATCTGGGACGGCAACACGGTCGAGACCCATCTTGAACGCCAGCTTTCCTGCTGCCTTCGCGGCTGGTCGCCGGAGTCGATGGTCAAGCGCGAGAGCGGCGGAAAGATCAGTCAGCGCCCGGAGCATGTACTCGATCTTCGGATCCCGGGCCTCGTGCCTTCATATGGCGGCGCAGCGAAGGAGCGCCATCGTGCAGCTCACGAAGTCTCTGGCCATCGAGTTGGCCAGTCATGGCATCAAGGTCAGCGCGATCGCGCCCGGGCTGGATTGAAGAGCGGACATGACGGATGCCGTGCGCAGCGCTCGCGCCGATGGGCCGACGCGATACGTGGCGCGCACTCCCTGCGGGGCGTTCGGGGCAACCGGAAGAACTCGTTGGTTGCCGCAGTTTTCCTCGCCTCACGCGGCGCCGACTTCATTGCCGGGTGACGCTGCCAGTCGACGGCGGCTATTCCGTTTGCTAAGGCCGCTTGTCTGCCCAAGCGGACATTGGCGACAGGCGGCTCAGTGTCGGAAATCGTCCTCCAGAAGTCGTCTAACGACAGGCGCTGTCCCGCGGCCGAGTTGTAATGCCGCACTATCGCGTGCTTCATGCCGGAACAGCCTCGACGATGGAGTACTGCGACGCTGTCGGTAATACGCTCAAACCGGAAACCGCAGGAGCCCAGCAAAGATTCGTGATGTTCTGAGACGGTGCTGCGCTCGCGTCCGCCGGTAACAGCGAGCATGATAATGTCAGCATCTTGCCGAATGAGGGCCCGGTGTATCGTGATAAGCCTCCACAATCAGAAGGCGGCTGTGCCGAGGTGCGGCACGTCGAACCCACTCGTAGAATGCTCTGTGCCTCCAAATCGGGCCAGTCGTGAATCACCTCCATTAGGATGTAGGCGTCCACAATTGGCAAAACATCCGGTAAAGAAGTCTCCGGGCACCAACTGCAATCGAGATGATTCGATGTCGGCGGCGTCTGCTACGACGTGCGGAAGCTCGAACAGTATTCCCGTGCCGAAGGGACGCGCTCGAGGATCGCTTGCATAAGATGTCCTCGGCCACCGCCGATATCTGCGATCACATTGAACCGCGAAGTCGTAGGACTCGATGACCGCCGGGATGACCGTGCTTGATTTTGCGACCATCGCCTGATTAAACAAACTCGCCTGCGCGGATGCTTGGAGAAGTACTGAACCAGCCCGCCCAGTCCAGCGCAGGCCTACCAGTACGCGCGGGCACGCCCAACCGCGTGAAGCCATCCCATATGACCGGCATGCCGATCATCCGGGCAAACGATCTCAGAGAATGCGGATGATCACTGCGTAGCAGTCGGGACTCGGTGTATGAACGTAACGGTCACCGTCTCGAGCGAACACTCCGTGAGCGGACAGCAAATGGAGCATTCGATGAGGGCATCTGCGTTAAGATCGCATCTCTTCGCCAGATCTGCTGCACTCGCAGGCTGGTCCGCTAAGGCGTCTGCGACGCCTGCATCCGCGGCGACGTATATGCAGCGCCGTTGGTATGCGAATTGATAAGCCCCAGACAGTTTGCGCTGACCTGCGAGGTCGCTCATCTGACGCTCTCCATGATCCAGCACCTCGCGAACGCTGCAAACGCTGCTGGACGCGGCGCAAGTCATTGCAGCTACTGCAGCACCCAGTGTTAGGCCGTCAAACCAACATAGATGTTATGACCCAGGGCGAGGCCGCCGACGATGACTCGCTGGCCTCGTTGAGCGACATGGAGTCTTCTCCCGACCGGCCGCTTCGCAGGCGTGCGCGTTCTAACGTTGAATCCGTGCGAGGGACTCCCCTACCAGGTATTTGCACGTGACAGCAGCGTCATGACGCCGTGGCGCGCGGTGATCACGCAGCTGTTCAACCCTTTCCGCCGCGGCGAGTACGCCGAGTGCCTGGGTTTCCAACTTCGTCAGATTTCGGTATTTGATAGATCACGCACGGACGCGCCGCGCGTTCCGAGAGACCGAGCCGCAACAGATTCGTACCAATAAAGCAACGATCGATCAGTTCACTGGAATGCCAGGGGAGGGAAGCATGCATCTCATCGAACAGTTTCGTGTTTTGGCGTCGGATGGCCAGGCCCGTGGCGGCGTATTAGACGACATGAGGTTCGTTTTCGTATCTTCATCATGCTGCCGATCCTGCTGGTTGTTGCATTCGTTGGATTCCTGATCACGAGTTCGCCGGAAATTCGTCGCACGACCCACCCGCGACAGCCAAGGCGACGCGCGAGGCCACTGAGGCTGCCGCAAATCGTGGGCTGGAAGTTTGCGACCAAATGTCCGGTCCAATCCGCGATGTGCTTGTTGAGTCGATCCCCAGATCGGTCGCGTGCCTGTTCGGCTGTCTGATGACACGATGCTCCTGTTTCGGGGTAGTCAGATAAATGCGGAAGTTCTGTTCGCGCCGCCGCAGAATTTGCTTGGGGCACGATATGCGGAGGCGATTGCGATTTTGTGCTTGCTGCGACGATGCAATGGCGTGCACCGTGCCCCATTGCACGGGACCAGTCCGCAAGCCAGATTGAGCTACTGTAGGTCAGTCGCGCGTCTGCGTCTGGTCGGGAAATGAATACCGTGTTACAGGACGCGCGCCCGCCTTGTGCTCGGCGATTGACCTTCAACGGGCTTGCACTGCAACGGGGGATAAGTAAGTGGTCTCAACCGTGGCTGACACACGCTTCTCATCGATCACGGCAGCAGCCTTGCTGCTCTATCGAGCAAGCGCCGCGAGCTCCCGCGAGCTGGTGTCCACCGCCCTGGCCCGTGGTCGGGATCCGGCCGGCGAGGGCGCGCGCGTCTTCACCCAGCGCTACGAGGCGACGGCGCTGGGTGAGGCCGAGGCGTGGGACGCCCGCCACGCTGCCGGTGCTCCAGTGACGGCACTCGGCGGACTTCCGGTCAGTGTCAAGGACCTGTTCGACGTCGCGGGACAGGTCACGACTGCCGGTTCGCGCGTGCTGGCCGATGCGCCCGCCGCGAAGGTCGATGCCGAGATCGTGACCCGGCTCCGCGACGCGGGCGCGATCATCGTCGGCAAGACCAACATGACGGAGTTTGCTTACTCAGGGGTCGGTCTCAACCCGCATTATGGAACGCCGCGCAATCCGTTCGATCGCGCCCGCGCGCCGCATACCCGGGGACTCCTCGTCGGGTGCTGCCGTATCGGTGGCGGACGGAATGTGCGTGGCCGCGATCGGCAGCGATACGGGTGGCTCGGTTCGGGTTCCAGCGGCGCTCTGCGGTCTGGTCGGGTTCAAGCCGACGGCAGACCGAATCTCGCGGCGCGGCGCTCTACCCGCTCTCACGCACGCTGGATTCGATCGGTCCCATCGCGCGCCACGGTTGAGTGCTGCGCTGGTGCTGAATGCGGTGATGGCCGGGCTGCCCGGGGACGTGCCCGCTCCCGTGCCCGGCGCGGGGCTGCGTCTTCTCATCGCCCGGACGCTGGTCTGGGACGATGCCGATCCGCACGTCGCTGCGAGTATCGAGGCGGCACTGTCCCGGCTGTCGCGCGCCGGTGTCGAGCTCCGCGACGTCCCGTTGGCCGAGCTTGCCGAGATCCCGCAGGTCAATGCGAGGGAGGAATCGCGGCCGCCGAGGCGTTCGCCTGGCATCGGACGCTGCTCGATCGCGCGAAGTCCGCCTACGATCCCGCGCGTCGCGATTCGCATCGAGCAGGGCCGGTCCATGCAGCGCGGCGGATTACCTCGCGACTTGCTCGACGCCCGGGCGCGCATCGGGCGTTCCGTCCTCGATTCGATCGGCGAGGACGCCATCTGGGCCATGCCGACCGTGCCCTCACTGCCGCCCGAGATCGCCGCGCTCGGAGATGGACGAGCCGTACTTCGCGACCAACCGGTTGATGCTCCGCAATGCCGCTCTCGATCAATTTTCTCGACGGGTGTGCGATCACGCTGCCCTGCCACGCGGCCGGCTCTGCGCCCGTCGGCCTGTCGCTCGTTGCGGCTAAGAACCAGGATCGTCGGCTGCTCGCCGTTGCGCGAGGCCTTGGCGCCGCGTCGCCGCCGCCGTGACAAGGTCCGGTTTGCGGTCTCGGCTTGGCATGTGATATCACCGGCGCCGTCCGCCTCCGGCCAGATGTGAGCGACTAATGTCCAGTCAACAAGCTGCACGGCGGAGTTCAGCCCCGGTCGACGCTCGGAACGGGCTGGGAGTTGCCGCCCGGGTACGAGCCCGACTCCGGCGTCGAACAGAAGAATCCTCGCGGGCAGCTCTCGATGAGCAGCGCTGGGACCGGGACTCGCACCCGCTTGCTGCGGATGCCGCCGCGGGTTCTTTTCGACGCGCGCCGTTCGTCCACGATTCACCGGGAAGAAGTGTTCCTGGTGACCGGCGATCTCTGGGTCGGCGACGACCGCAGCGGGCGGGGACGGCGAGCGGTTCTGCTGACCTACACGTACGCGTGCCGTCCGCCCGGCGTCCACCACAGGTCCATTCAAGTCCGTCGGCGGCTGCCTGTTGCTCGAGATTCACTACCGCGAGGCGCGGTCGGTTCGAACGAGTCGCAGTCTCGTCGTCGTCGGCGGAGGATCGGGCCTCGGCTGACAGGCCGCGAGCCGAGCTCGCTTTATCGGGCTCGCGCAGCGAAGGTCACCGTCGTCGACGTCAACCCGGCGACGGCGGACCCGGTAGCGCGGCTGGGATCCGCGGCGCGCTTCGTCGACGGCGGACGCGACGGAGTCGAACCGCCGTCGAGCGCATGTTTGCCGAAGCGGCCGCCGCGCAGGGCGGACTCGACTCCGTCTTCGTCACCGTCGGCGGCGCGAAGCTCGGCCCCGCTCGCCGGCGATGGACCTCGACACCTGGAAGGCCGAGATCGATTTCCGGCCTCGCGAGGACGCCTACGTGACGGTGTGTGCCGCGCGGCGCTGCCGCACCGTCAAGCCGAGCGGACGCGGCGCGATCGTGACGACGAGCGAAGCGGCTACGGGTCGATGCCCGGAACCTGACCGGGTCGCGTACACCGCCGCCAAGGCCGGTGTGATGGCGTTCACGCGCTTCGTTTGCGGCAGTTGCCGCGCCCGCGCGCGTGCGCGTCAATTGCATTGCGCTCGGGGCCGATCGACACGCCGCGATTCCGCGCGATGAACGGCGGCGGCGCAGGCGCGTCAGGCGCGTGCGAAAGAACATGCACCGCTCGGCACGATTCCGCAACCGGTCGAGATTGCACGCACGTCGCGATCTTCCTGCTGTCGGAGGCCGCGAGCCAGATCACCGGCCAGGTGATCCACGTGAACGGCGGACCGCTGATGCCCTAGGCGTGCGTCGTGCTGCCGCGTGCCCCACTGCGGGTACGGCCGCAACAGCACCATCACCAGCACGGCGACGGCGCAGGGACCGATGCCGGCGTACATCACGGCGGTATACGACTGTCGTCCGGTCGTGCGCACGAGCGGACACGAACGCAGGCCGGACCAGGCCGATGCTCACGAGAATCGCGCCCGGACCCAGCACCCCGAAGATCTCCGAAGCAGCGCCTAGGCCCGAAGTAGCGGCTCGTGAGATGGGCCAGCAGGTCGACCTCCGCACCAAGACCGCCACCGACGAGCGCCACGGCCGCGACGAGCAGCCCGACGGGCACGTCGGCGCTTGAGCAGCGCGAGCCCCGCCCCGGACAGCGCGAAGAGAGACAGGCGCGACGTTGCGCGCGAAAGAAGTGATCGATGAGGCCAGCCGGCCCGACCACGCGCCCGACAGAAGGCCGAGAGGCCGAACATCCCGACGCGATCAGCGCGGCGGTGCCGGAATCGATGCCGCGGTCGGTGAGCAGCGGCACCAGAGGTGACGGCAAGACGCCGTACACCACGAACGCCAGCCCGACGAACGCGCGACTGATCAGCACCCAGAGTCGCGTTGCGCGAGCGCCTCGCGCAGCGTGCAACCGCGCTCTCAGCTCCGAAGGCGTTCGACGTCCGCCGAGCGATGTGGCGGCTGCGGCGTGCCGTCGACGTCGAGCTCGGCGTCAGCCGGTCGCTCCTTGGGCAGCAGCAGCACGAGCGGCAACGTGATCGCGGAACACGATCGCCGCCAGCGCGTAATTACGCCGGACCGCCAGCCGTGATGCGCCGTCATGCCACTCGACGACTGAGCGGCGCGTAGGCGAAGCCGAGGCCCGGTGCCGCTGCCCGCGATGCCGATCGCGAGGCCGCGGGAGCGAGTCGAACCACTGCCGCGATGACGCGCTACGAACGGCGCGCTGTTCGTGCCGGCGGCAACCGTGCCCATCAGCACGTAAACGAGGTGCTGGAGCTGCCAAGAGCTCGCGCACCAGCAGCGGGACCGCCGCCAGGCAAGCCGCAGAACAGCACGAGCGACGGAACCAGCGCCGCAGCGCCCCGTAGCCCGGTCGATCAGCCGGCCGATGAACGGCGGCGACAGCGCAGTCATGCCCGTCAGGATCAGCAGACCGAAGCTCACCTGGGTCCGGTCCCAGCCGGGCTCGATCGTGAAACGCGCGCCGATGAACTGTCACCGCGGACCCGAACGCGAACGCCGCCGGGCCCGTCGAAGATTCCGAACGGTACAGACCGCGACGATCGCAGCCGTATGCGAGGACCGGGCGCCACGTCGAGGCGCTGCAGCCACGGACCGCGCCGCCGCCACGCGTCAGCTTTGCCAGAGCGGCGCGAGCTGCGTCGCGACGATCTGCTGCGTAGTCGACGTCCGCGGCGAGCGGAGCCGAGCGCGCGCGTGAACCGGTTCATGCCGGCGATCACGCGGTCAGCGGTATCGAGGGATCGTAGTGCGGGAGGTCACGGCGGATCAGCTCGGCAATCAGCGCCGTTTCGTCGGCGGGAAAGACGCGGCGCGCCGCCTCGGTCGCACGTTCGGGTCGCGCTTGAGCGTCTGCCAGAAGCGTCTTCGCGATCGTACGCGGACGGCGAGCCGCTGCGGCGGCCTCCGGGACGCGGCTGCGCAGCAGCTCGTCGCTTTCGTGGCGAGCGCGCTGAACGTCGCGTAATCGAAGCAGCCCGGCGGACCATCGCCGCGCCGGACGTCCAGCGCCACCGTGCCCACGCCGCGGCCGCCCCCGGCCTGCACTTCGGTGCCCATGCCGCAGATCGCCCCAGAAGCCGTCGATCTCTGCCGTCCTCGAGCGCGCGCGCGGCGTTGATGCCAGAAGTTGACGCGGCGTTCAGCGCGCCCGGGCACTGGCGCGATACGGATGCCGTCGCGCTCGAGGTCGTAGCCGGCATCGATCCAGCAGCCGCTTGAGACCCATGTCGACCCAGGGCGCCGCGCCGATGCTGCGGCCCGTCGACGCAGTCGAGATCGCGCCCGGCGCTGTCGCCGAGGTCCGCTGCCGCATGACCGAGGAACCAGTACGACCGCCCTGGGCCTGCGCGCACAGCCAGCCGCGCGCCTCCTATGCCAGCCGGGGAACGCCGCCAGTGCCGGATCGCGCCGAGCCGCGCGGCGAACGCGACCGAGCCGTCGCCGCCATGCCTCGTACGCCTTGCTCACCGCCGGAAAGATCAGATCAGACCGGGTCATCCAGGCCCCTCGGCCGCTGAAAATCCCAGCTCGCTGGCCGCGATGGCGAGGGAAGCCCAGGGTTCTGAGGATCAGGTCCGGGACGGCGATCCGCTATCGGCCAGAGGCCGACGTGCACAGGCCCGGATAATCTGTCGCCCACAATCTGACAATTCTTGGATCCCTACGGGCAGCGACGCCGCAGGGCCTACGGGGACGTCACCGTCGGGGCCGCTCGCGGCACGCATCGGCAGCATCGTCAGCGGCGTCGACCTGCACGCAGCCGGTAATCGCAGGCGCCAGATCGCCGAGATCCGCGCCGCGCTGCTCGAGCACCGGTGAGTCATCTTCTTCCGCAATCAGCCGCTCGACCTCGAGACTCCTGAGCGTTCAGGCGGCGCCATGATGCCTGCTCGGCGATGCCGGGCTCAGAATGCCGAGGTTGCCAGTTGCCGACCTTCAAAATCGACATCGCGGGCGAGGTGGCGCACAGATCTCTCGTGCAGCCAGATCCCGTTCCGCTGGGCGTATCTGCATCCTGCACTGCCGCCGCTGGGCGGCAGCTGCCGCTGTTCATGAAGCCATGCCGCGGCGTACCGGCCACTTTTTCCGATCATGAAGTTTTCGACTCGCGACCGCGACGGCGAGGCTCGTTCAGCGTTTCAACCGGACGGCAAGTTCCCTGTCTCGACGCATCCTCGCGATCCGACGCCCGTTCGGCGGGCTGATCACACGAACCGCGGCTGCCTCACACATCAACGAGCTGCCGCCAGCGGGCGCGAAAGCGCGCGTCGTTCTTCCACAGCTATCCTCGAAGCCGGGCTTCTGCTGCCAGTTCACTGGGAGAAAGCACTCTCGATCGCGTTCTGGGACAACCGCTGCGCAGCACCTCGCGATCTGGGACTATTGTCTGGCGGTGCATTGAGTTACCGCATTACAGGTCGGAGAAGCCCGCCGATCGCCTGAACCGCTGCAGACCGGCGCAGAGGGACAGGCGATGTCTGCGGGCCGCCGATCCATCCATTGGGACGCTGATCCGGCGGCCATCGCGGCCAGCTCTATCGCGACCCCGCAGTTTTTCGAAGCGGAGTTCAAGCGATCACAGCACGGTCTCGGTCTCCCGTCTGGCCCCAAAAGCGAAGTCGCAGCCATCGCGGCGATTCCACGTGCGTAGCGAATCGGACGGCAACCCGTGATCGTGCTGCGTGGCGACGACGACCGCGTGTGCGCGTGTTCTTCAACCGCTGCCGGCACTGCCCGGCGGCCTCGTCTCATCATCGCCCACGATCAGAGGCAATGGGCTGGCTGCGTTGCCCGTATCGCGGCTGGACTCTACGCGAGACGCCGGTCAGCTGCTCTGCGCCGACGTTCGAGGAAGGCGCCGCGACGGCCAGCCCGCGGCGCGCGGATTTCACTCACGCCGGTGCCGGAGCTTGGCACTCTGCCGCGGCTCGTGTTCGCGAGCGAGCGCTTCCCGGAATCCTCAGCCTCGGCTGAGCCACCTCCGTGGCCAGGTCAGGAAATACATCGACCTCTTCATGGACGTGTCGCCGCCGACCGGCGCAGGCCGAGCTCTCCACCGGCATCCAGAGCACCTGCGTTGGCGACGGCAACTGGAGAGTTCAGCCCAGAGTTCGCTCGAGGGCGATTATCCACGGGCCGTTCTGCCGCACCGCGCATCGACTCCACGAGCCGCCCATTTAGCGCAACCGGTTCGCGACCGCAGTTCGCTCTGCCAGAGCGAGGTTGCCCGGACGTGGTTCTGCTTCTGCCGCCCGCCGGGCACATGGTCGAGTGACTACCGCGGCGCGTCGCGGCCGCGCCCGCGCAAGCCGACGCCCGCGACTCGCGCCGTCGAGGATGAGCTGAGAAGCGTTACGGCAAGCAGAAGCGCCGCGGCGCTGCTCGGCACGACGCCGCCGCTCGTGTACGTGTTCCCGAACCCTGATCTACAACATGACGACGCATCCAGCGCGCGCAGCCGGTTGTCCGTGTCGACGAGACTCATGTCTTACTTACTTCGCCAGCTGCTGCTGTTCAAGGGCGCGCCGCCCGGATCAACCAGCGCTGGCTCCGCTGAGCACTGAGTTCGGCTTTGGTCCCGGCGGGCTGATCTCGCCCAGCGACATCCGGAGAAATCATCGAGCGCAACCAGCCTCGGGTGAGCGCGCAGGCGACGGCCAGCAGTTCATCGGCCGCGGCCTGCACCCGGGACAAGGTTCTGCCTGACGGGGCTCCACGGGCTGCACGTGGATGGATGAGAACTTCACCTGCGCGCGTGTGGCAGCTAATCACGCTGATCGCGAAGCAGCAAGCCAGCGTGAGCGCGGGCGCTGCTCTCGCAATGAAGCGACGCACTCGTCGAACGCTTCCCCTCGTACCGGAGGCCCGCCTCATGGATACGCTACCGGTGCTTACGAAGGAGATGGCTCGCGCTCTCCGGACCGCCGGACGCGCGCCACTGCGCCCTGCAGCTCGGATCAGCCATCGATCCGTGCGCGTGAAGTCTCGATCCATCTACGGCGACGCTGAGCGTCTCCGGCGGCAGCGCGTGCAGCGCCTCTCGTAAGGCGCTCCGTTGCTCGCGCGGGATCCGGCACCGCGCCCAGCGCGCCGTCGATCGTCTCGAACATCGAGATCGAGACACGTGGATCGGAGCATCTGCGCTGTCGTGGCCTCAATTTCCCGCTGGCGATCGCGCGCGAGCGCGAGCAGCAGCCCGCGAGCGGTCGCGACATCCACGGTCTGCCGTCGCGTCGGCGACCAGCTCGGGATGCACTACAAGGAAAGTGTTGCTGATCAACTCCGACCGGAGATGCCGCTGCTGCAGTTCCTGATCGACTGCCGGCAGCGAACGCGTCTCCATCCGCACGCGTCGAGGTTCGACCCATGGAACACGGCAGGTTCGACTATTCACCGATCGTCAGCGCCTCGCGCTCCGGATGCCGAACGATGCGCGCGTCGCGCTCGCGGTTACGCCCAACATCGAGCATTTACACTACGACCAGCCCGCGATGTCGCTGACACCGATGACGGCTTCGCCTGGCCGGACGTGCTCTATACGCGTACGGCGCTGACTGGTGCCCGCGTCCGGTGTCTGGCGGCTCATGGAGATTTTCGAGCGACAGGCATTCCCGTCACTGCCGCGTTGAACTCCGAGGTCCCGCGCACCACTATCCGCAGATCGTCGCCGAGGGCAATCGGCTCGGCTGGGAATGGATGGCCCACGGTTAGTCATGCAACTCGTCGCTGTTGCACGCGCATGCCGCAGAGGCCGAGCGCGGCTCATCGGTCGTGCGCTGGGCGTGCTCGAGAAATCGACGCGGAAAAAAGCCACGCGGGTGGCTCGGTCCCGCGCTGACCGAGACGGACCATGCCGCTCGACCCTGCTCGCCGAAGCCGGTATCCCGATTACTGGCTGACTGGTGCAACGACGAGCTCGCCGTACGCGATGAAGACGCGAAGCGGGTCGATGGTCGCGATGTCGCATCGCTCGGAGATCGGCGACATCCCCGTATTCCTGATGCACGGCGGCACGGGCGAGGATTTCTACAGCGTGCATCGTCGATCAGGTTCGAGACGCTCCTGCAAGACGGCGAGCGTATCCCGCGCGTGATGTCGATTTCACTGCACCCGTTCCTGAGCGGGCACCGTTCCGCGCGAAACACCTCGAGCGCGCGCTCGGCATATCCGCGCGTACGATCACGTCGGCTCCGCGACCAGCAGCCAGATCGTCGACTGGTATCGCGCGCAGTCGAAAGCGGCGTGAATCGTCCAGCGGGCGTTTGCTCGCGAGGCTCAGTCGAGGTCAGAGTGCCGCTGGTCGTTGGGCGCGGTCGCGGTTCAACCGGAGGCCGATGGTCGGAGGCGCCGCAGGCTTCGAGCAACCACCGCGCCACGACCGACACGAGGTCGGCGTCCGCGCCTCGAAACCACTGAGCTGTACGCCGAGCGGCACGCCCTCGACCGAGAGCAGCGGCAGGTTCAGCGTCGGTGCGCCGATCGCCGAGGACGCGTCGTTGTACCGGGGCGTCCTGACGGGCGGATGCCCCTTCTGCCCGGGACCGATGCGGGCCAGCGTGATAAACGCATCGACGCGGCCTGCCAGCGCGCGATGTTGCGCACGCAGCCGATCCACGTCGCGCGAGCGCCGAACCGTACTCATCGACGGTGAGCTCGTCCGGCACGGTCGATAGTAACCGCGCACGCCCGCGCTCACTGCGTCGGGCCGCATCTCGCTCATCGGCCGCAACGCGCCAGCGCAGCTCGCGGCGCGATGTCGAAGAAGAATTCGGCGTCGCGGTCGTCGCGGTCTCGTGAGCGTCGAGCTCGCGGTCCATACGGGCTCGACGATTTCGGTGCCGCGCGAGCGCAACTGGAGGAGGCGGCCGCTCGAACGCCGCCTGCGACGGCCTCGTCGGTTTTCGCCCACCCGCAGTGAACTGCCGCGCGAGCTCGCCGGTCGCGCCCGGCTGGAAGCTTGGCGGGACCCGCGAATGGCCGGTATCCCGGGTCCGGCCCGGCGACCCGCCCCGATGTGGTGCGCCGTTTCCCAGACGTCCGCGTCAGCGCAGCCGCCAAGCAGACGATACGGTTGAGACTGCAGGACTGGATCTGACGCCGCCGTGTCGGTTGAGCGCGCCGAACGTCGGCTTGAGGCCGATGACGCCGCAGGATCGACGCGGGCCGGATCACCGAGCCAACGCACCGGCTCCCCGTCGCGACGGGCAGCATGCGGCAGCCACGGCCGCGGCCGAGCCCGACGAAGAGCCACCCGGTGTACGCGTGAGATCCCATGGATTGCAGGTCGGCGCAGGCAACGCCATCGTGAGCTCCGGTGGTCGTCGTCGTGCCGACGAGTACGGCGCCGCCGCGACGCAACGCATCGACGTGCGCGCGCGTCGACCTCGCCGATGCGGTCGGCGAAGAGCGCGCTGATGACCCGCGTCGGCAGCCCGCGGACGTCGAAGCGGGTCCTTGATGCCCACGGGCATGCCGTCGAGGCTCGAGAGCGTCTGCCCGCGGCGCCAGCGCTCGCTCGATTCGTCGGCTGCCTGCGGCGGCCTCGAGGTCGAGCTCGGCGAACGCGCGTATTTCGGGCCTGCGCCGCGCGATCTGCGCGAGACAGCGCTCGAGCCACGCTCGCGGTGAATCGCGGTTGTCGGCGAACGCGATCCTCGCGTCCGCGAAGCAAAGGTAATGCGCCGTGCGAGGGTCGTACGCCATCGAGTTCACCGGCCTCTGTCTGGACTCGCCGCACGGGCATGTCAGACAATCTTAGACGGATCCGCGCGAGTACGCCGCGGATCGCCTCATCGCACTCATGCCATCGGGGGCTCTGTGCCACGCAAATGTTCTCGAGCTGACCTTGGTCGACGCCGCGACGGTCGCCACGCGCCGCGTCGTCATCGACCAAGCTGGTGATCGCCGGCGCATCGACGCGATGCGCGGCCGTCGAGAAGCACATCGCGGAGCTCGAGGCGCTCGGCGTGCAACGACCTCGAAGACACCGGTCGTTCTATCGCGTCTCCGCCGCGCGGCTCACGACCGCCGAGTCGGTCGAGATGCTGGGGCGAGCGAGTCGAGCCGGAGAGGTCGAATTCAGTCCCGCTCAGGCACGGCGGGGCGGCTCTGGGCCTGGCGCCGCGGTTCGGACCACACCGACCGCGACGTCAGGGACGCACGATGATCGCCGAATCTCGGGCGGAGCTCTGCGGACAAGCCCACTCAGACCGCAGTTTCTGGGCGTTCGAGGACGTCGAGGCGGCACTGGGACCGGCTCGTCGCTGCGCTCGTGGATCGTCGAGAACGGCGCGCGCGTGCTGTACCAGGAGGGCGCAGTGAGCCGCCATGCCGCCGCGCCGGGACTTGCCTGCAGCGGCTTGCCGCCAAAGCGACGCGCTGGCGCGACGCCACCGCGATGTTCTGCGGCACGCTCGCGGCACACGGCGGCGTGCGACCGTCGGCCGAGCTCACGTTCGAGGCTCGCCGATCCCGGCGCGCGACTCAGCGGATCGGCCACCGCTTCACCGGATCGCACAGCGCTGCCCGCGCGTCCCCGCTGAGCGACCTGGCGGCGCGCCTGGTTGGGGCCGGCGGGCGTTGATCACCGCCGGGCATTCCCGCTGGCAGCTAAAATTGTCAGACAATATCGGTTGGCGCAGTGCGTGGGCGGCAGAGCCGGACGAGGCGATCTACGCGGCGCTTCTTGCCAACCAGTCACCGCGCCGCGACCGCTCGCGCGCCGGTCGAGCGCGCGCTGGCCGATGCGCTCGACGCGATTTTCGCGCGCGGCGAACACGGGCCCTCTCGCCGCGGTCGCGCGCCTGCAGGCGGCAGAGCGTCAAGCGTCCGTCGGGCCGAGGCGGGCCCGTGGACGGCGCAGGTTATCGACGAGGAACTCAAGCACGTCAATGCATCGCTGGACGAGGTCTACGCACAGCGCGCCTGATCCGCGCGGCGTGAATCATGGACGCGAAGGAGGCATCGATGGCACAGGCCGATCTCGATCAGCGCGCCGAGTCGCTGCTCGACAAGGGTCTGCCGGGTCGCTGGTACGTCGTCGCGCAAGTCGGGTGACGTGCCGCACGGCGCGCCGTTCGTGCGGTCAGGCGCTTGGCCGCGACCTCGTCGTCTGGCGCGGCGCGGACGGGAAGGCGCGCTGCCTCGGGGACCAGCCGCTCCGCATCGCGGCGCCCGCATTTCTCTCGGTGAAGTCAGCGATTCGGATCTCGCTTGTCGTTATCACGGGTGACGCTCGACGGCGAGGGCAGGATCGTGCGCGTGCCGGCGATCGGGAATTGCGGACTCGGGGTCGCAAGACCAACGATGCCTACGCCGTCACCGAAGCGGCCGACGGAGTTTTCGTCTGGTTCCCGGCGCCTGGCCAGACCGAGCCCGCGCCTCTCGCGCTGCCGCACACGAGCTCACGAGCCCGGACTGGGCAAACTTCCTGACGACGTCGCCCTGGAACTGCAACTACCGCTACGTGCTGGACAACCTCGTCGACCCGATGCACGGCATCTACCCGCACAACGACACGTTCACGTTGTCGCGCGGGACGCGCGAGGACAAGGTGCAGATCCAGCTCACGCCGCACGGATTCATCATCGAGCGCGTCGCGCAGCAGGGCGTCAACGTCGACTGGGCAGAAGTCGCCATCGAGACGTCGTTCACGTGGTCGCGCGCTGATACTGATCCACTACCCGCCTGCCGGCGGTCCGGGCGGGCCGATGGCTCGTGATCGCGTGCGTGACGCCCGTCGACGAGACCAATTGCCAGATCTACTTCTGGCGTGCCCGCCAGGTTTCCGGCACCGCGCGCGAGGCGTGGCGGTTCCTGTTCAGGGCTCATCTCGAGGTCCGTCACTGGCTTGACGTGCTCGAGCAGGACCGCCGCATGATGGCGAGCATTCACCCGCGACGCGCGCTCGAAAGGAGCTCCTGTACCAGAACGACCTCGGCGTCGTTAGCCTGCGCCGGATCCCCGAGCGCGAAAGCCCGCGAGTTCGTCGAGCGTGAAGAGGCCGCGCGGGCCGAGGGCGATGTCGCGCGCCGCGAGTGACCCACCCTTTGCTGTCCTCGAATAGCGACTAGCGCCGATCGCATGCTCGAAGGTCGCACGATCGTCGTCGCCAGGCGCCGCCCGCGGGGTCGGCCGCGCGATCGCCTTCGCCGTGCGCGCGCCACGGTGCGCGCCTCGTGCTCGGCGACGTGTTGAGCGAGCTCGGCGGGAGCACCGCCGGCGCCGAGATTGCGGCGACCGGCGCCGCCGTCCGCTACGAGGACGTCGACATTGCCGAGCCGGATTCGGTCGAGCGCTTCGCCGCGTCGATCCCGCCAGCACGGAAGGCGCGGTGCACGGTCTCGTAATAAGCGGCCTCGCCACGCGGCTCGGCGGCACGCCGCGTCGAGCAGATCGATATCGAGCTCTGGGACCGCGTGATGCGCGTGAGCGTCCGGGGGCACCTGGCTGATGACGCGCCATGCTGTTGCCGCTGCTCGAAGCGGGCGGCGACGGGCGTATCGTGAACTGGCGTCGGATACCGCGCTCTGGGGGCCCGCCGCGATTGCTCGCGTACGTCGCGAGCAAGGGCCGCCGTGATCTCGATGACGCGCTCGCTGGCCCGCGAGCTCGGTCACGCGCGGCATCGGCATCACCGTCGTGGCGCCGCGGCCTCATGCGTAACGATGCCGACCGAAAGCGTGCCGCGCGAACGACACCGGGTTCTACGAGGCGGGGCGCGCGGTTCCCGGCCCACAAGTGCCCTGAGGACATCGTCGACGTGGTCGCGTTCCTGCTGACTCGCCGGCGCATCGCACTCACGGGTCAGCTGATTCCCGTGAACGCGGGCTTCGTCTTCAACTGAGGCGCCTTCAAGCGGGCGTGGTTTCGGGGCCTGCGGGCTGCGTAGAGCAGCGGTGCAATCACGGCGGTCAGCGCGCCGCGAACGCGGCGAGTGCGAGCAGGCTCGCCCTGAACGCACCGGTTCGTCGGATATAGCCCCATCAGCACCGGCGCGACGAAACCACCGAGCGTCCCGACGCTGTTGATGAACGCGAGACCCGCAGCGGCGGCCGGGCCGGCGAGCAGGTCGGCGGCGATCGCCCAGAAAACCCCGAACATGCTCCAGACCCCGAGCGTCGCAAAGACACAGTCCGACGAACGAGACGGTGGGCGTCGACGCGAGTCCCGCGAGCGCTGTAGCCGACATCGCGAGCACACCACTGGCGACGAGGTGCCAGCGCCGGGTCGTGGCTGCGGTCGGAATGTCGCCCCAGAAAATCATGCCGATGCCGCCGATGAGGAACGGTACGACCGAGATCCGCCGACCTGCAGGTTCGTGAGCCGACCGAGCGACTTCAGGATCTGGGGCAGCCAGAACACGGTGCCGAAATTGCAGCAGACGAGAAGAAGCTGAACACAGTTGCGATCAGTACGCGTCGATCTGTGAGTCCCTGGCGCAGCGAGATCGCGCCCGCGCGCGCCTTGGTCGCGTTCTCGCGCGCGCGATCGTCGTTTCGAGCCAGTCGCACTCGGCCCCGGGCCCAGCGCGCGTCGCGCGGCGTCTCGGCAGCAAGGCGAGCGCCGCGATGCCGACGAGCAGCCGTCGGTGCGCCTCGGACGATGAACGCGAGCTGCCAGCCGCGGAAGGCCAGAACCACCCGTCGAGCTCCATGATGCCTCGTGGCGAGCGGTCCGCCGATCACGTTGCTCAGCGCCGCAGTCGACACTCAGCACCGACAGGCCGAGACCACGGTGGCTCGCCGGGATCCAGGCGCCGGGTAGTAGAAGAGGCCCGGCAGCAGCCCTGGCCTCCGGCCACGCCGAGCAGAAACCGCATGACGTAAGAACGACCGAGACCGCTGACCCACGCGGTCGCCACGACGATCACCCCACGTCAGCATGATCCGCGCGAGCCAGCGCGGCGGCGCGCGCCGACGCGCATCAGCACGAGGTTGCTCGGCACCTCGAACAGGCATAGCCGACGAAGATGATGCCGGCCGCGAACCCGTACACGGTCGGGCTGAGCTGAGGTCCTCGTTCATCTGCAGCGCCGCAAAACTGATGTTGGTGCGGTCGATGAGGCTGAAGAAGAACAACAGCATCGTGAACGGCGGCAGCCGTTGCAGTGACCTGCGCAGCGCCGACGACCCCGGATCCGGCGGCGCCGTCGCTCCCCATGCGCGTAACCTGCGTTTTGGTCAGACAATGAACGGTAACCTATCATGCCCAGCCCCGCAGAGTCGACTCCGGGAGCGACCACGGCCGCGCAGCTCGAGGCAGCACGATGTCCTGAACTGCCGACGAATCTATTCATCGGCGGCGTGTGGCGCGAGGCTAGCGACCGCCGAAACGCCGGTTCCGATCGCGGTCGATCCGGCGACCGAGCACGTGCGCGACGTCCGTGGCCGACGGCGACTGTCGTGCCGACGCAACGGTCCACTGGCAGTCGACGCCGCCGCCGCTGCACTGTCTGCGGCGTCGGCGTCAGCGTGCGCCGCGCGAACCGCCGCCGAGATCCCTGCGCAAGGACGCTTCCAGGTCATGCGATCGGGCAGAAGCTGGAGCGCATCGCCCGTCTCATCACGCTCGAAAACGTGCAAGGCTCTGCCCGGTACTCGCGAGCAGAAGCCGCCTATGCGCCGCCGAGTTCTTCCGCTGGTATGCCGAGGAAGCGGTGCGCAGCATCGGCCAGGCTGTCGCGGGCGCCGAGCTCCGGGCGCGCGCATCCTCGTCCAGCACAAGCCCGCCGGCGTCGCCGTGCTCGTGACGCCGTGGAATTTCCCGCCGCCATGGGCACGCGCAAGATCGCGCTCCGCGCTCGCGGCCGGCTGCACCGATGATCGCTCAAGCCCGCGCTCGGAGACGCCGCTCACCATGCTGGCCGCTAGCGACCCTGCTCGCGGAGGCCGGCGTGCCTGGCCGCGGGCGTCGGTGAACATCGCGGCCGCGCGCAGCTCGGGCGCGGTCGTGGGCGCGATGCTCGCCGGATCCGCGCGTGCGCGTGGTGTCCGTTCACCGGCTCCGACGCGAGACCGGCCGGCGCGTTGCTGCAGACCGCCGCGCGACGTCGGTCGTGAACCCGCGCATGGAACGCTGGCGGCAACGCGCCGTTCATCGTGTTCAAGGACGCCGGACCTCGACGCCGCGGTCGAAGGTGCTATGATTGCGAAGATGCGCAACATGGGCGAAGGCGTGCACGCGCTGCCAACCGCTTCTACGTCCACGGCAGGCGTCTACGACGACTTCGTGCAGCGCTTCGCCGCGGCCATGGCGAAGCTCAAGGTGGGCAACGGTCTTGCGGACGGCGTTGCGGTCGGACCGCTCGTCAACGCCTCGTCGCGCGACAAGGTCGAGAGCCTCGTCGACGATGCGCGCGCTCGTGGCGCGCGAGTCGTGCTCGGGGGGCGCCGCTTGCCGGCGCCAGGCTATTTCTATCGAGCCGACCGTGCTCGCGGACGTGCCCGCCGGCGCGGCGTGCCTCGGCGAGGAGATCTTCGGGCCGGTGGCGCCGCTGCAGTCATTCCAGACCGAGGACGACGCCAGTCGCGCGCGCGAACGATACGGAGTACGGGCTCGTCGCCTACGTCTACACGCGCGATCTGCGCGCGCGGGCTCAAGGTGACCGAGAAACTCGAGTTCGGCATGGTGGGTCTCAATCGCGGCCTCGTCTCGGATCCGGCCGCGCCGTTTGGCGGCGTCAAGCAGTCGGGTCTCGGGCGCGAGGGCGCGCACGAGGGACTCATGGAGTTCCTCGAGACGCAGTACGTGTCCGTCGCGTGGTAGCGGTGCAGCCCGCGGAAGCGGTGATCGTCGCGCGCGTCTTGCGCGCGTTGGCGAGCGTGTTCGTGAGCAGCACCGAAACCTGCTTCGCGGCCGCGCACGCGAGTCGATGTGACGGCGCGCGTCGCCGCGCGCGCCAGCGTCGGCATTCCGGCCGTCGATCGCCGCGAGGATCTCCTCGAGCTCGTGCAGGCAGAGATAGCCCCTAGCCCTCGTACTGCAGCGACTGCGCGCGCAGGAAATTGAGGCGGGAGACCAGCGAGAACACGACGTCGATCAGCACCCGGTTGCCGCACTGGTCGAGGATGACGACGACGAACGTCATTCGTGGCCGCGAGCTGCTCGAGCGCGTTCTCGGTCTTCACCGCCGCCTTGAACTGGGAGACCGCGAGCTTGAGCTGCGCCAGGTCCTCGCGGGCTGCGAGCGGCGTGAAGCGGTACACGCGCCTCGCCGGTCAGGAGCGCCCAGACGTCGTGGACCTCGACGATCTCTTCCCAGCCGAGCTTGGCGACCGACGGGCCGCGGTTCGGGATCATCTCGCGATGAGCCGCTCGCGTCTCCAGGATCCGCAGCACCTCGCGCAGCGACGCCCGGCTGATCTGCAGCTGTCGGCAGGCATCGGCCTCGATGAGCTTCTGACCGGGCCTGAGCTCGCCCTGCGCTGATCGAGTTGCGCAGGCGACTCACGGACTTGCCGATGACCGTCATCGAGACGGCCGGCCGATCTTGTCGTGCTCGGGCTTCGTTCATGGGGGCGCCAAGGATCATAGCATTGGCGCGGTGCCGGTCGCGGCACTCGTCGTTGACACCCCCATTTTGTCAGACAATATTCTTTGGGCGTGCCCGCGGAGGTCCGATGAAGTATTCGCGTTCGGAAGCAAAGGAGTGGGCCTGCCGAGAGCTGGCGTGGTGTCTGCAACGTCATCATGCCGAGCTTCACGCGGATCTGCGGGCCTGAACGAGCGCGCGATCCGCCACGACGTGCGCCGCAACATCGAGCTCGGCTTCTGGGGCGCGCTGGTGGTCGCCGGAATGCGGCACGACCGCCGAGGAATACACGCGGCTCCATGGAGATCTGCGTCGACGAGGCGCAAGGGGCGTCAGCACTTCCTCGTGCACGGCTCCTTCGATACCCGCGACCAGCTCGTCGAGATCGCACGCCGCGGCGCGTCGATCGGCGCTGCGAGTCTGCTGCTCGGCCAGCCGAACTCGTTCTTATCCGCGCGATGAAAACGAGCTCTACGACTACCTCGCCGGTGTCGCGAACGACGTCGACATCGCGGTGTGCCTGTTCGCGACCGTGCAGATGAACCTCGAGCCGCTTCCACACGAGCGGCTACCCGCAGGGCGTGCTCGTGCGGGCGGCCGACTTGCCGAACGTCGTGGCGATCAAGTTACGAAGTCGGGCGGCCCGGCATGCGCCGGCGATCTCGAGATCTGGAAGAAGCTGCGCGGCAAACGCGTGCTGTTCTCGGATCCGCTCGAAGCGCATTCGCCGCTCACGGTCGAGAATGTTCGGCATGCAGTGGATGGGCACGAGCAACTACGAGTACTGGGGCGGCGCCGTGCCCGAGTACTTCGCGCTGCTGCAGCGCGGCGAGTTCGACCGCGCCATGGAGATCTACTGGCGCATCAATCCCGCCCGCCAGGCACGCGTCGCAATCCAGGCGACGTTCGCCGGCGCGAACTTCATCCATCGCTATCTGTGGAAGTACCAGGCGTGGCTGCAGGGCTACAACGGCGGCCCGATGCGTCTGCCGGTCATGAAGCTCAACGATTCGCAGATGCGCACGGTGCGTGACCCGCTCCTGAAGAGCGGCTTCGAGCTCTCCGGACGAAAGCCCGGTCGATTTCTACTCGCGGACGCAATCCCGGCTGAGCCACCGCGATGACGCTGCTGCTCACGCACGAGAGATGTCCGCTCCGTCGTCGACATGGCGGATGCCATCGCGGCGATGGAAGAGGCCTTCCGCGAGGAGGGCGAGGGCCGCGCGCTCGCGCCGCCGCGCATCAATATGAAGGCCGGCGCCGGGTGGCTCCGCGTCGGGCCGCGTCGCGCTCGATCGGTCGGGCTGGATGGGTTTCAAGGCGATGAACCTCGCACCTGGCCGCGGCGTTCGCTACCAGGTCCACCTCTACCGCATCGAGACGGGCGAGCTCCTCGCGATCATGGATGCGCAGCACCTGACGACGTTGCGGACCGGCGCGACGAGCGCCGTCGCGACACGCCGGCTCGCGCCGGCGCGCAAGATGCAGATGGCGCTGCTCGGCTCGGGTGCCGAGGCCCGGGCGCAGCTCGAGGCGATGACTGTTGCGGGTTTGTTGCGTCGGTCAGGATCTTCAGTCCGACGCCCGCGAACCGCCAGCGGCTCGCAGCGGAGTTCCGCGACCGGCATCGGGCTCGATGCGCGTGACGTGGCCAGCGCGGAAGAAGGCGGTGAAGGGCGCCGAGCTCGTCGTCGCGGCCGTCAAGTCGAGCGAACCCGTGCTCCACGGGCGCTGGCTCGAGCCCGGTGTCAACGTCGTGTCTGTCGGCACGCGCGCGGCGCGATCAGCGCGAGATCGACGAGGAGACGTTCCGCCGCAGCACGCGCATCGTCGTAGATACGCGCGAAGGCGTGTTCGGCGAGGCCGGCGATGCGGTCGTCGCGAAGGACGCGATCGATCCGGCAAGCCGCGTCCACGAGCTCGCGGAAGTCGTCGCCGGCAAGGCGGGCGGCCGCGCCGGCGCGGATGAGATCACACTGTTCAAGTCGGTCGGCACCGGCGATCCAGGACATCGCGCCGCGGCGCGTGATTTATGAGCGCGCCGCTCAAGCGCAGGTGTCGGTACGCCGCTGCCCGATTTTCCATACCTCAAGAAGAGCTGAGACGGACATGATCGACCGCAGCACCGCTTTCGCCGCTCGATTACGTCAAGCAGTTCAGCGCTGACACCGGCGCCGCATTCCAGGCGCTGCGGAAGGCGGTACTCGGCTCGGGACCGCTCGATGCGCACACGTGCGAGCTCATCGTGCTCGGGGGGCTCGTAACATCGGGCGGCGAGGCGAGCTTCACGATCCACGCGCGACGGCTGCTCAAGGAAGGTGTGGCGGTCGAAGCGCTGCGGCAGGCGGTGTTCGTGACGCTCGGCGCGTCGACGACGCTCGCGCAGGTGATCGCAGGGCTCCGCTGGATCGACGCGGTGCTGAGCGAAGGCAATGCGCTGATGACGCCGGCCGAGCAACATGAGCATTTATGTCATTGCAGAAGGCGATCCGCGACATCAACCGTCGACCCGACGCGCGCGCGGAGTTCGAATCGGCACCGGAAGCGTTCACGGCTCGTTACGAGCTCTCGGCGGCGGAGAAAGCGGCACTCTCCGCGCGGGACTACGGCGCACTCTACCGGCTCGGCGTGCACGGTCTGCTGCTGCGGCCGTTTTCGCTCTCTGCGCGGCGTGCCCGAAGCCGATTACCTCACCGCTGATCCGGGCCGCCGACTGACCATGTCGATCGACTTCTGCCTGTGCCGTGAGTCATGCGCCCCGGCATCGTCGCCTGGCGCGATGCGGCGCCGGTCGAGCAGCGTGACCGGCTCTACGCCAGGCCTCGAGTCGCTGCGCGCACGGCTCGCGGCCGCGAAGCTCGACGAGCTGGTGCTGTTCACGTGCGAGCACTGGACGAATTTTTTCCTCGATCACATCAGCCCGTTCTGCATCGGCCGCGCTGACAAGTACGTGGGGCCGGTCGAGCCCTGGCTCAAGATCGCGAAGACCGAGATCGCGGGTGACCCTGAGCTCGCGACGGCGATGCTCGAGCACTGTTATGCGAACGATCTCGAGCTCCGGTTTCGCCTTCGAGATGGAGCTCGACCACGGCACGATCATTCCACTGCACTTCCTGGCGCCCGAGTTCAAGCTGCCGATCGTGCCGGTGATGTTCAATACGCCGCGGCGCCGCAGCCGTCGGTGCGGCGTGGGCATTCGCGCTCGGTCGCGCGCTGGGCGAGGTGATCCGCCGATCTCCGCGGCGCACTCGGCGTCATCGCAACGGGCGGCATGTCGCACGATCCGGGCGAGCGCAATCACGGTGCGATCGACGAAGCGCTCGACCGCGAGTTCCTCGCGGCGATGTCGGCCGGCGACGTCGAGCGCGCATCACGCGGTGGACAACCGGGGAGTCTCGCGGCGGCGGGCGCCGGCACGATCGAACTGCTCGCGTGGGTGCGCGCTCGCGGGGGCGCTTGGACGTTTCCGCGGCGAGGTCGTCGCATACGAACCCGTCAAGGCCGTGGGCCACCGGCATGGGATTCGATGTGGCTCGAGGAGCATGGCTCATGAGCGCGTGAGCGTCGGGAACGGCCTCACCGCCGGCGGTGAGCCCGGAGTCCGGTTGGTGCTCGCGCTGCTGATCGGCTCTGAGCTCGCTCGGGGCCTCGCGGCGACCCTCGATCTATCTTGCCCTCCATACCCGACATGGCGCGCGATCTCGGCGTGCCCGTGAGCCACGTCCAGAACACCGTCACGGCGTACCTCGCCGCGTTCGGCGTGAGTACGCTCGCTCATCGGCTCGTTGTCCGATCGCTGGGGACGCCGCCGGCCCGCTCATCGGCGGCACCGCGCTTTTCACGGTCGCGAGCCTCGGCGGCCGCGCTCGCACCGGGAATACCGATGCGTTCCTGGCCGCCCGCGTGCTGCAGGCGGTCGGCGCATGCGCGGGCATGGCGCTCGCGCGCGCGATTGCGCGCGACCTGTTCAGCGCCGGCGAGACGGCGCGCTCGCGGCGATCTCGGCCGCGATCACCGTCACGCCGGATCGTCCGCGCCGCTGCTGGGCGGCTACATGCACGTCTGGTTCGGCTGGCGGAGCCAGTTCGTGCTGCTGGGGGCGATCGCGCTGGTCATCACTGCGCTCGTCGCCCGGTACGTCCCGAGACGAATCGCCAGCTGCAGGCTCAGCACGCGCTCGTGAAGGGACTTGCTGCCGGCGCGCGCACGCTGCTGCGCGAGCGCCGCTTCCTGGGCTACGTCCCGTGATCGGCGGCAGTAGCAGCGCGCTCTACGCCTTCATGACCGCGGCTCCGCTGCCGCTGATTGACCTGCAATCCGTGTCGCCGGAGCACTTCGGCCGCGACATGATGCTCGGACCGATCGGCTGCCATCGCGGGCGCGATTGTCACGAGCCGCACGGTCATGCGTGGGGCCCCTGCCGCTGATCGCCGCCGGCGGCTTCTGCCTGCTTGCCGCCACTGCGACGCTTTTCGTGCTGCCGCTGCTCTCGACCGGCCTGCGATGGTCCTGCTTGCCGTCCTGCTCGCGGGCGCCGCAATGGGTTTCTGTGTTCCAAACGGCAACGCGGGAGCGGCTCAACATCCAGCCCGGACTCGCTGGCACCGCCGCCGGTCTGGCGGGCCTCCCGCAGACCACGGCCTGCGCGTGCGCCACGGCCATCGTCGCGGCGCTGACGCTCGAGAGCGCCTTGCCGATCGCAGGGGTCTGGCTGGCGTGCACCCTGCTCGATGTGGGCTGGGCTGTGGCCGCGCTGAATACAGATCCGGGTTTAGTATTGTCAGATTGTAAGACAACGTTTAGATTCGGCTTCGGAATGCGGGGGCATTTCGCTCACGCCAAGGGGTCCTCAATGACAACGACACGCATCCGCTCGAGTGGGACTGCCGCAACACTGCTGCTCGCAGCGCTGCCCGCCGCTGCACAGGACTGAAACACCGCGCCGCCTGAGGAGATCATCGTCACCGCGAACTAGCGCGGGGCCGTCTCGGTCCAGGACATCCCATCCGGCGTCGCTGCATTGTCGGGTGAGTTCCTCAAGTCGCAGAACATCCGCTCTGCTCGAGGACGTCGTGCTTCTCACGCCGTCGCTGCAACTCTGCGAAGGGGGCCACCGGCGATCTGCAGCCGACCATTCGCGGCATCCAGTCGCCGGGCGCCGCCACCGTCGGCGTCTACTTCGACGAGACGGTCGATCTCGGGCTTCAATCCGCAGGACGGCGGCGGCCGCACACCTGACATCGGCGCCTACGACATCAACCGAGTCGAAGTGCTGAAGGGTCCGCAAGGGACGCTGTTCGGCGCGAGCTCGATGAGCGGAACGCTGCGCATCATCTCGAACAAGCCCGACCCCAGCGAGTTCGACGCCGATATCAGCGTGCGCGCCAACGAGCTCACCGGACGGTGGGACCGGATACGGCGGCGACGCCATGATCAACGTGCCGCTCGGTGACCTCAGTTCGCGCTCAGGGGCGTCGGCTGGTACGACCAGGAAGGCGGGTTCATCGACGAGTACGTCGGCCTCAATGGCGTCACCAAGACTCGAGGATGCGAACGAGATCGAGCGTGTCGGCGGGCGAATCATGGCGCGCTGGCAGCCGAGCGAGAACCTGACGTTCGACGCCTACTACATGCACCAGGAATTCGACGACGACGGACCGCAGGGATATTCGGACGTGCCGACCGGGAATTCGATTCCGGTCACGATTGTCGCAGGGCCCCCGACTTTGTCGGGCAAGTCATCCCGCCGTTTGCGGCTGTGGTGGGTGAGCGCGTCATGCAGTCGCCGGTCGCCGGAGTTCAACGAAAGCGAGATCGACTTGTACGGCGCAACGGTCGAGTTCAAGACCGGCGCCGGATCGATCGTCGCGACGATCTCCCAGTACGAGAACGATAACTACTGGTGACTGACACGACCGGCACCGCGGCGCGGTTCGGCCTGCTCGATCCGGGTTTTTACGCCCGGCTATCCGGTCATCGTGACCCCAGATTTCCCGTTCCCGGGGCCAATTTTCCCGGGGCGTGACGACGCTCGTTCAGCCTGCAGCAGACGCAGGATCGCGAAGCGCTGTCCGCCGAAGTGCGTTTCAGCTCCGACCTCGACGGGCCGTTCAACTTCGTCACAGGCGTCTTCTATGAGGACGACGACCAGAAGACCGAGACGCTGGTCGTGTCGGCCGATCCGGTCACGGGCAAGACGCTCTGCAGAACGCACGCCGGTTGCATCGCCGATCCGACCTCTGCAGCCGCGCAGACGCTCGTGTTCGGCACGAACGAGGTTCCGTCCGAGCGAGGCGTACGCCGTCTTCGGCAACGCTGAATTCAAGTTCAACGACGAGTGGAAGGCGAGCGCGGGCCTGCGCTACTACGACGCGAAACTGCGGAACCAGAACTACACGCTGCAGGCGTTCCAGGGCAGCATCCCGTTCACGTTTCCGCCGCGATTCTGCCAGGACCCGACGCCGGGCGCGTGTGTGCAGCTCGAGCCGATCAAGGGGCTCGACGACGACGTCGCAATCCAAGACGACCTGGGATGCCAGCCTCTCGTATGCGCCGACGGACGATCGCATGTACTACTTCCGGGGCGCCACCGGTTTCCGCCAGGGCGGCATCAACGATTCGAATTCGGCACAGCAGCTCGGCGTGACGATCCCTGCGACCTACGACCCCGACGAGGTGCTGAGCCCGGAGCTCGGCGCCAAGACGAGCTGGATGGAGGATCGTCTCACCGCGAATGCGGCCTACTTCAAGATGTACTGGGACGACATGCAGGTGTCCCCGGCCAGGACCCGACCGGTAGCGTGAACTTCATCGACAACGCCACAAAGGCCGAGATCGACGGCATCGAATCTCGGAGCTCATGGCGACACCGACGGATCGCTGGCTGCTGACCTTCGCGGCAACCTGGCTCGACGCGCGGGCTCACGGAGGACCAGGTGGTCGACGATCCAGACAACCGCGGCTTCCCGGCCGGCGATGAAGCGGCGACGTATGTCCCGAAGGTGCCGGAATGGGCGCTGTCAGGCAGCGCGGAGTATCGCTTCCCGGTCTTCGGCGACCTCGAGATGGCACTGCGCGCGAATGCCTCGTACACCGGTGACTCAGAGCGATATCTGAACGACTCGTTCGAGGGCAACGCCGAGATTGGCGACTACTTCCCGCTCAACCTCGGCGTGGGCCTGAAGGGCGAGCGCTGGGAAGTGCGGGCCTGCCGACAACGTCACCGACGAAGTCGCGGTGCTCGACATCTTCGGCAATGGTGCTGATCCGCAGCACAAGCTCACGGTCGAGCCGTTGTCGGTGGGCGCCGAGTTCCTGTGGCACTACCGCTGAGCGCAACATCGGGAAGCGAGGCAACAACGTCAGCGAGTAAGCCTCGTCGTGAATGGCGAGGCCTGCTCGCGCGGAGCTCGATACGCGCTCGCTGCTCGTCGATTTCCTGAGCGAGGATCTCGGCCTGACCGGCACTCATGGTCGGTTGCGACACGAGCCAGTGCGGCGCCTGCACCGTGCTGCCTCGATGGCCGCGCCGTGAAGTCGTGCACGTGCCTCACGGCGACGCTCGACGGCCGCTACGGTCACCACCCATCGAAGGCATTGCGCGCCCCGGCAGAGCCGCTGCATCCGATGCAACGCGCGTTCCGGGCGCGCCACGGCCTGCAGTGCGGGCTACTGCACGCCCGGAATGGTCCTCAGCGCGCTCGAGATCGTGCGCCGCTTCGGCCAGCCCTGCCGAGCACGACGTGCGCGAGGCGCTCGAAGGCAATCTCTGCCGCTGCACGGGTTACCAGGGCATCGTCGAAGCCGTGCTCGAGGGCGCTGCAGCAATGCAGCGCGCAGCGGGATGCATGAGTTCCAGGCTCCATCGGCCGGCGACCGTCGACGAAGCCGTCGCCGCCCACGGCCGCGCCCAGGATCCGCTCTACCTCGCGGGCGGCCAGACGCTGATTCCGTCGCTCAAGCTCAGGCTCGCGCGCCCGAGCGAGTGTCGTCGATATCACGTCGATCGCTGCGCTCAAGGGCATCGACGTACGGCACGCGGCGCTCTCGGATCGGGGCGCTCGAGACGCATGCGAGCGTCGCGGAATCCGCGCTCGTGCGCGCCCGGCTGCCCGCGCTCGCGAGCCTGGCGGTGGCGGATCGGCGACCAGATGGTGCGCAACCGCGGAACGCTCGGCGGCGCGATCGCAAACAACGATCCGATCGGCGATTACCCGGCCGCCGCGTTGGGGCTCGGCGCGACGATCCGACCGAGCGCAGGTCGATCCCAGCCGACGAGTTCTTCCGTGGCGCGTTCACGAGCGCACTCTCTGAGCGCGGTGAGCTGATCGTCTCGGTCGACTTTCCGCATCGCGGATGCGGCCGAGTACGTCAAGTTTTCGCAGCACGTCGGTGTGTTCGTCGCGCGGCTCGGCCGCCGCGTGCGCGTCGCCGTCACGGGCGGCACCCGTTGCGTGCAGCGCATTCCTGCGCTCGAGCGGGCACTCGAGGACACACTTTGACGAGGACGCGCTGGCCGACTGGGCGCCCGATGTGGCCGCCTTCGCGAGCAACCTGCACGCGAGCGCCGCCTATCGCGCGGAGCTCGCCAGGGTCGGCGTGCGCGTGGGCCGTCCGCTCGATCGCGGCGAGCGTCGCCCGATGACCGCTCGCGGCGACAGTGTATTGCGACTCGAGGACGAGCGGCTGCTGCGAGGCGCCGGATGCTTCACGGCCGACATCAGGCTCGAGAACGAGCTCCGGATGTTCGTCGTGCGGTCGCCCCACGCGGCCGCGCGGATCGTCTCGATCGAGACGGCTGATGCGCCGCTCGGCAGCCCGGCGCGTCGTTGCACGTGCTCACGGGCTGCGATTACCAGGCGGATGGCTGGGGGCACCCGACGAGCCGCCACAAGGGATTTCCTCGGTCCGCGCCGCCCAACGTCGATGGCAGCGAGTTCTTCGCGCCGCCGAACGTGGTGCTGCCGGTCGACCGCGTTCGACACGTCGGTGATGCGGTGGCGATCGCGGTCGCGACCTCGCTCAATGCGGCCACGGGATGCGGCAGACCACGTGCGCGTCGCTTACGAGCCGCTGCCGCACGTGACGAGTGCAGTCGATGCCGCTGCGCGCCGGAGCGCCGGCCGTCTGGGACGAACGGGCCGACAACCTGTGCGCCGATTTCGCGACCGGTGACGAAGCGGCGGTCGCTGCCGCGTTTGCCCGCGCGGCGCGCACATCGTCGACATCGATGGTCGAGCCGGCGCGCGTGACCGCCGCCCCGCATCGAGCCGCGGGCCGCGGTTGGTCGTTGCGATCCTCGCGACGGGCGCATGACCCTCTACGTGACGAGCCAGGGCGCGGACCGTCTGCGGCGCGTGCTGGCGGAAGACGTGTTGCGCGTCGAGGCCGAGCAGCTGCGTGTCGTGACGCGTGACGTCGGCGGCAGCTTCGGCATGAAGGCGGCGCTGTACACCGAGTACGTGCTCGTGCTGTGGGCCACGAAGCGCGTCGGGCGTCCCGTGAAATGGGTCGCCGGACGCAGCGAGTCGTTCGTGAGCGACACGCATGGGCGGGACATCCGTCTCGCGGGCCGAACTCGCGCTCGGTGCCGACGGCCGCATGCTGGCGCTGCGCGTCGAGTCGATCGCGAACCTCGGCGCGCTATCCTGGACCGCGTGGACCGATGATCGGGTGTGTTCGCGCATCCGCTCGTGATGACCGGCCAGTACGACATCGGCGCCGCGAGCTACCGCGGCAAGGTCGTCTATACGAACACGAACAGCGTGAGCCCGTACCGCGGCTCGGGGCAACCCGGAAGCTACTCCTGCTGCTCGAGCGACTCGTCGACAAGGCGGCGCGCAGGCTCGGTCTCGCGCCCGCGAGCTCAGGCGCCGGAACCTCGTGCCGGCGAGTCCGCTTCCCTTACACGACCGCGCTTGGCACGACCTACGACAGCGGCGACTATCCGGCAGTGCTCGACAAGGCGGTGCGTCTTGCGGACCTCGACGGGTTCGAGCAACGTCGCCGCGAAGCGGAATCCCGTGGCCTGTTGCGCGGTATCGGCATTCGCCGCCTTCGTCGAGGTGAGTGGCGGCGTGCCGGTCGAATGGGGCGCGCTGCGGATTGGCACGGATCGTCGCGTCGAAGTGACGACCGGCATCCAGAACATCGGCACCGGCCACAGGACTACGTTCCCGCAGATCGTCGCTGAGCGCCTCGGCGTGCCTGTGTCATGCGTGACGATCCGCTACGGCGATACGCAGTTCGTCAAGAAAGGCGCGGGCAACGCACGCGATCGCGCTCAACGCTGATGGCGGGAACGGTGTTGAGCCGCAACATGGATGCGGCAATCCTGCGCGGCACGCGGATCGCCGCGCACACGTTCGGCACCAGCGATGAGGCGAAGATACGCTTTCTCGGCAGCCGCTTCGTCTCGATCGAGGACGGCCGGCCGCTCGACCTGTTCGGAGGTGGTACAACGCGCGGAGTCCGGCGCGGACCTGCCGGACGAGCTGCGCGGAGCGTTCCAGTTCGAGAACGAGCTACCTGCGCAACCTCGAGATCCAGACGGCGTCGAACGGCTGCCACGTCTGCGAGGTCGAGATCGACCCCGAGACCGGCCGGGTGACGGTGGTCCGGTTCTCGGCGGTCGATCGCGGTCGGTCGCGTGATCAACCACGCGATCGTGCACGGCCAGGTCCGTGGCGGCGTTGCGCAAGGCATCGGGCAGGCGCTGTTCGAGCGGATCATGTACGACTCCGCCAGCGGCCAGTTGCTGACGGGCTCGTTCCTCGACTACCGGTTGCCGCGCGCGGCCGACCTGCCGCCGATCGCGATCGACGATCACGAGGACGCGCCCTGGCCACCAATCCGCTTCGGCGTCAAGGGCGCCGGCGAGGGTGGCGCAATCGGCGCGCCGGGCGCCGTGGCGCAATGCCGGTAGTGGACGCACTCAGCGCGTACGGCATCGAGCACCTCGATCCGCCCTATACGCCTGAGCGGGTCTGGCAGGCCATGCAGACGAGGCGAGACCGATCCGCATAGAGCACCGCCGCAGCGGCACACGGCAACGACACTTCGAGGAGCAGAGCACATGAGCACGCGCACGTCTATCGGTTCCCGCCAGCGGCCCCGCCGCCGGCTATCCAGGCCACCATGCGTCGAATCCGAACACCTGCTGCCGCAGCTCATGGAAGCCGCCATGAACTGCGTGCGCGCGACTACGTGCAGGTGCAGCGCTCCGAGCGCGTGCTCGTCGTCGCCGAGATCGACACCGACCCGCTCGTCGTCGGCAGCCTCGCGAAGCGCGGCAACGCTGCCGGAGCGGACGTCGCCACGATCACGGTGCCGTCGTTCAGCGCCGGAGGCTTCGACCCCGAGACGCCGGGCGAGATGCTGATGGGTGCGTTCGAGCGTGCCGACGCTCGTGATCTCGTGCGCCTATTTCGAGTTCGCGCACTCGCACAAGACGTTCTTCGACAAGCTCTTCGGCAGCCGCAAGCGCGTCTGCTCGCTGATCATGGGCGCAACCGCCGGCTGCAGTGGTCACGGGTGGTCGTTACCCGATCGAGATCATGCAGGCCATCGGCGACCGCGCGTTCACGATCTTCGACAAGGCGAAGAAGGTACGCTACGTGACCGCGTCGGGTACCGACCTCACGTTCGAGGAGCCAAGGGCTATACGACGATCGCGCCGATGACGCCCGGCTCGTGGTCGATCTTTCCGCCGATGGGCATCAACTTCTATCCCGGAGAACAGCCACGGCGTAGGATCGTGTTCGACGAATCCACCCTGCACGGCAGGCCCGCGGCGCCGATCCGGCTGCACATCGAGAACAACCATGTCGCGAAGATCGAAGCGGGTGCGCAGGCCGACCTCGCGACGATCGAGGCGTTCTCGAACGGTCGCTACTACATGCGCCACTCGGTCGTGGGGCTCAACCCGAAAGACGCGCATGTCGAACGCGCCGCAATTCGAGCGCGAGCGCGCCGCGGGAACGTGCTATCTCGGCGTCGACGGCACGCCGGAGAGGCAAGATCGACCGCTCACAGCCGGGCACGCGCACCTCGACGTGATCTTCGACACGCCGACCGTCTACGTCGACGATGAGCTGATGGTCGACCGTCGCAAGCTGCTGCTGCTCGACGACCCGACGCTGCACGAGGTCGCGCGCAAGTTCGGCGATCCGAAGCGGTTGCTGGCGCAGAACCCGTTTCTCTGGTAATCGGCGGCCCGAGTGACAACGAATCGTTCCGGTGCTTTCTTCCCGGCTGGCGCGTGGTCGGCGTATCGCTGCTCGGCATGTCGACCAATCCGGGGCCGTTCGTGTTCGCATCGTTCGGTCTCTTCATGCTCGCGTTCCAGCGCGAGTTCTGGCTGGGGCAGGGGGCGACCTGAGCCTCGCGCTGACCGGGTCTGACGATCTCGTGCGCGGTGGCGCTGCCGATCGTCGGTCGCATGCATCGATCGCGTCGGCGCGCGCAGGATCCAGCTCGTCTCGATGGCGATACAGGCCCTGCTGCTCGCGGCCATCCCGCTCGTCGTCAGCAAGATCTGGCATCTGACGGTGCTGCTGATCGCGCTCGGAGCGCTCACGGCCTCGGCGAACGGCGTCGCCTACATGCACGTGATCTCGGCCTGGTTCTACCGCAAGCGCGGGCTCGCGATCGGGCTCGTGATGGCGGGGACAGGGCTCGGTTACACCGTACGTGCCGGTGCTGGTCCGCTACGTGATCGACGCCTACTCGTGGCGCGCCGCGTATCTCGTGCTCGCCGCGATCATCGGCGTTCATCGCGCTGCCGCTGGTCTACCTGTGGATGCGCGAGTCGCCGCGCGAGCTCGGGCTGCGACCGGATGGCGACCCACCCGACGCACCGTCCGCCAGCGGCAACGTCGCGCGACGTCGGGCCTCGAGCTGACCGGGATCCTGCGCCGACGCGAGTTCTGGGTCACTCGTGAGCGTGCTGATCGTGCTTGTCGTTTGCGCTGCATCGGGCTGCTCCGCCCACTCGTGCCGATGCTCGTCGATCGCGGCATGAGCGCCTGCGACCGCCGCGAGCGCTTGCGGCCGTCGAAGGCGTCACGGTGATGCTCTGCGCGCGTGCTGGTCGGTCATCTGATGGACCGGTTCTTCGCTCCGCGCGTCGCGATGACGTTCTTCGTGCTCTCGGCGCTCGGGCTCGTCGCCTTTGCGACCGGCGCGGTCGAACGGACTCGCGTTCGCGGCCGCGATCCTGGTCGGGCTCAGCCTCGGCGCCGAGGTCGACATGGTCGCGTATCTCGCCGGTCGCTATTTCGGGCTCAAGTCGTTTCGGCGCGACGTTCGGCCTCGCTGTTCGGCGCGGTACTCGTCGGCATCACGCTGGGACCGGTCGCCTTCGGCTTTACACGTACGAGCGGCATGGGCTCGTACGTCGACGTGCTGTGGGTCAGCGTCAGCGTGCAACGTGCTCGCGATCCTGCTGATGGCAGTGCTCGGACCGTTCCCGGATTGGGAGCGGCCGCGTCAGGAGCGTGACGCGGATCAGAGGCGTTGCGTGCTGCCGCGTCGGCGGCCCGATAGCGATCGACGAGCCAGCGGTTGAAGTTGAAGATCAACCGCTCCTTGGGTGAAATGGGACCCCTCGCGGGCGTAGCGCGACTGCAGACCGACCTGGACGCGGTCGAGCGCGAACTCGTCCTGCGCGACGAACTCGCGAGTCGGCTGCCGTCTCGAGCGCGTGCAGCGCGACGAAATCGTCGCGGTCGAGCGTCGCCTGCGGGTACAGCCGGTGCCGCTTCACGCGTATCGACGACGCGCCGCCGGCGACCAGCTCACGCGCGATCACGCTGTCCGGGAAGCAACTGCATGAAGAGCCCCGGCGCGATCGTCACCGCATCGCGTCAGGTGACGCCCGGCGTCGTCGAGCGAGCCGATTGCGGGAAACACGGAACGGCCGAGGTGATTCGAAGGTGACGTCTCGACGCGCGCGCCTGGATCGAGTAGCTGAAGACGCCGTTGACCGCGTCCTGTGCGACCCATCTCGATCGTGCCGCAGTCCATGCCGCGCATGACCGGCGTGTCGCCGTGCAGCTTGTCGCAGTGATAACACTCGGCCTGCCGCCTCGGAATACGCCTTCCAGTTCCACGGCGCGTCGAAATCGAAGTGGTACGCCGGGTCGCGCAGGAATTCGCCGCGCAGCTGCTCGAGGCCGTACGGATCGACGATCGGCTCGATCGCGGCGAGACGCGGAGCGAGCGGCGCCGCGTGCGGGTCCATGTTGACGAAGATGAACCCGCGCCACGTCTCGACCGCGAGTCGCGGGCAGCGCGCACCTTGCCGCGTCGAAGCCCTGGTGGCTGCTCATCTGCGGCGCGCCGACGAGGACGCCGCGGCGGTCGTAGGTCCAGCGGTGGTACGGGCAGACGAACCCCGTGCACGGACTGGCCGCGACCCTCCGCGACGATCATGCCGCGATGCCGGCACACGGCCGACATGGCGACGATCTCGCTCGGCGCGCGCGCACGACCAGCAGCGGTTCGCCGGCGACGCGCAGCGAGAAGTAGTCGCCGGTGCCGGGTATCTCCCCGAGTCGTCCGACGCAGATCCACTCGCGGTACCAGATCGGCTTCGAGCTCGAAGCGGTAGAACGCCGCGGACGTGTAGGCCTCGGGCGGAAGAAGCGCGCGGCGAGCGGATCGGCGACCGAGGCTTCGAACGTCGCCAGCGGGATCGGGACTCGTCGAGTCTCATTTATCGTCTCCGCGTCGAGGGCAGCGCGTACGCGACCGATGCGATCGCTGCGGGCTCCGGGCAGTCGCCGTGCGAGCCGCGCCCGCGACGATCACGACGAACGTGCCGGCCCGCCGCCTCGGTACGTGCATCGGCGAGGTCATCGCGGGCGCGGGCAGATCCGCGTGCCAGAGCTCGCGGCCATCGGCAACGGCGAACGGCATGGAGCTGCGCTGTCCATCGTCGCACCGATGAATACCAGACCGCCAGCCGGTCACGATTGGACCGCCGATGTTCGGCGTGCCGAGCCGCCACGGGATCGGCACCGGCAGGAACTGCTCGATCGAGCCGAGGCGGGAACTTCCCACGCGATCTCTGCCCTTGACGAGATCGACGGCCGGTCAGCGCGCCCCACGGCGGCTTGTTGCACGGCGCGCCGAGCGGCGAGAGCGGCAGATCCTTCCTCATAGAGCCAGGGCGTGCCGAGCAGGCGAACGGCAGGGTCGTACTCGAAATCGCCATCCGGATTCAGCAGTGCTGTCGCCGCTCGAGCTGGGATGCGGCGCCATCGGGGCCGAGGCTGGCCGTCAAGCGCACGACCTTCATGAGCCGGTTGGTGTTGACGATCATCCAGTGGCGGTCCGGATCGTAGGCAGCACCGCCCCAGCTGACGCCGCCCGCCGGCCACGGGCTCACGATCGTGCCTTTGCTCGCTCGGCGGCGTGTAGATCGGACCGTGCCTGAGCGCTCTCGATCATCCTGCGACACGCGCGCCGGTCCCACCAGGTAAAGCCCCACGCATCGTCGGGTGACGAGCCCTGTGGCAGACGAGCGGCGGCGGTTTGAGCGGAAAGGGCTGCGCTCGGCGAGTACCACTCTCCCGGCAGGTCGCCGCGCGGGACCGGGCGTTCCTCGATCGGGAAGAGCGGTTCTCCGGTCTCGCGGTTCGAACACGAAGACCAGGCCCTGCTTCGTGTTCTGCACGAGCGCGGGCACCGGTCGTGCCGTTCGCGCGGCAGGTCGACGAGCAGTGGTTGCGCGGCAACGTCGTAGTCCCAGATCGAGTGGTGAACGACCGGAAATGCCAGACGACGTCGCCAGTCGCGCCGCGCAACGCGACGATGGAATTTGCATAGCGGTTGTCGCCGGGCACGGAGCCCACCCACAGGGATCTGTGCCGGCGTCGACGGTCGAGTAGGAACACGAGATCGCGCTTCTCGTCGACGCGCCATGTGCCCCCAGACCGTTGGCGCTGCCGCGCGATTCGCCGCGCTGCCCGTCGAGCCAGCTCGAGTAGGCCGGGTCGCGCAGCGTCGCGCGGGATCGGATCGAACGTCCAGCGCCGTGCGCCAGTCCGCGCATCGAACGCCTGCACGTCACCGCTGCGGGGTGGTCGAGCGGTACGTCGACGATGTGCGAGGCCGAGCACGATCGTGCCGTTCACGATCGCAGGCACGCTGAAGCGGCTCAGTTCACCCTTGAATGCCAGCGGCCGGTCCGGTTGCAACGCGACTTCGCCGTTCGCGCCGAAGCCGGCGCAGCGACGCCCGTTCCGTGCATCGATGGCGATGAGGTCGCAAGTCGCTCGTGGCGAACACGAGGCGCGCTTGCGCGGCCTCCAGGCGCTGCCGCGTCGACCCACTGCGCGACGCCGCCGACACTTGAACCTCGGCCCTGGGTCCGACCTTGTATCGACCTCAGGGTCGAAGGCCCAGCGCGCTCGGCACCGGTGGCCGGATCGAGCGCGCGCGATGCGATGGAACGGTGCGCAGAGCACAAGACGACCCGCGACGAGGATCGGAATGGATTGCTCGCTCGTCCTGCCTCGTAGGCCTTGCCGCGTCGCGCGATCTCGCCCGAGCTGTAGCTCCAGGCAAGCTCGAGCTGCTCGACGTTCCGCGTCGTGATCTGCGCCGAGCGGCGAGTACCAGTCACCGCCCTTGTCATGGCTGTGTTCCGCCAGTCGTCGGCGACAGCGACCGCCGCCCACGAGAGCCAACGCGGCCGTCGCGCACAGGACCTGCAACGCCGCGGCGCCGCGGACGCCGCAGCACTCGCCGATGGTCGAATTCAGGATCAACGCGCAGCGCCCGGACGCAGTCGCAAATGCCGGAGGAAGAAGACCCGCCGGGGTCGTAACGCGACGCAATCGCGCGCAGCCGCTCGCGCTTCGCAGCCGAGAAGCACAGCGCCCACGCGCTCGGGCCGGCGCTCGAGGTCGCACTCGTTCACGTAGCACGCCGGACGTGTACGGTTGCAGCTCGTCCGTGGTAGCGAGGACCAGCGAATGTTCGCGTCGTCCTGCGCCGGGTCGTCCCAGGCGGCCATCCACAGCAGTAAGCGGTGCCCGGTCGACGAGCAGGCGGCCTCGGGGAGCGCGCCGCGGTCGCCCTGGAAGTTCACGATCCCGACGGTCTTCGGCGACGGCGCGCGCTGCCAGGCCGCGACGAAACGCCCGCGCGGCCTCGAGCGGCCGAGTCGTCCAGACGTTGTCTGCGGCGACATTCGCAGTGGATGCTGGGTCAGGCTCGCCGCGTAGAGATCATTGAATGTAATCGGACCGCCGCGGTCGGCTGGACACCTCGAGATCCGCGTGGGAGCCGAGCGCGCCACGGTCTGCAACGTCTCGCGACGCCTCGGCTTCCGTCGCCGCGAAGCACGCGATGGCGGCCGTGCGCACTGCTTGGTCCCCGACTCCGTCTCGAGCGCCATCGTGAGCTCGAGGTTCGGGATGCGCCTCGAAGCGAGCCCGTGCAGCCAGTGCGCAACGCTCGCGGCCTTCTCGATCGGGAACGTGTAAGCGGCCGCGCGCATGCCACGCGGATACGCGAAATGCTTCCAGGTGGAATCGCGTGGCGACGGCGCAGAACGCGGGACCGGCGCCGCGCGCCGCCCAGTACAGGTCGGGATGGGACCGCTCGTTGATCGTGAGGCGCTCGCCCGCTGCCGTGACGACGTCGAGCGGCGCGCACGCGAAAGCCACGCCATGCGTCCCCACGATTCTGCCATTCCAGCCCATCCCGCCGCCCAGCAGATAGCCGCCGATCGGCACGTTCGCGCTGTGCGCGAGCGGAAACGCGAGACCGTGGGTCCTGAGGACGCTCGCACAGCTCGGCCGCGCGGATGCCGGGCTGCGCATGCACGAGCGCGTGACTCGCCTATCGACATCGACCTCGCGGAGATTCAGAAACATCGAGCAGGATGCCGCCGTTGCGCAGATAGCTCGCGGTGTAGTTGTGCCCGCCGCCCGCCGACGGCCACGGTCGTGCGTCGTGCGCGCGCATAACGCAAGCACCTCGACGACGTCCGCCTCGGGCCGCGCTGGACGATCATGGTCGGGTACCGTGTCGGCTTGGATGCGCTCGCCACACCGCACCGATTCGCTGCAGCTCGTAGCCGCTCTGCCCGCGCGCGTACTGCAGCGCGGCGGCCAGTGACTTCATCGTCGCATCGCGCCGATGCGCTCGCCGCCGATGACGAACACGAGCGAAGGGGCGAGGGCGCCGAGCCTGCCGCCAGCTGTCCGGCAGCGGCGAGGGAACTGTCGCCGCGATCCGACATCGCCCATCAATACCCGCCTGTCACAGGAATGATCTCGCCGGTCAGGTTGCCGTTGGCCTCGGAGCAGACGAACGTCACGACGCGGGCGACGTCCTCGGCGGCGTGCTGAGCCGGCCGCTCGGGCTGCGCGCGGCCTCTCCGGCCAGCCGCTCAGGGTGCGACTCGGGTCCTGATCTGCTCGGTCAGCGTGATGACCGGGCGCGATCACGTTGACGAGCACGCCGTCTGCGCACCGGTGTCCCAGGCAAGCCGCGCATGAATCCGTGCAGTCCCGCCTTTGCGGCTCCGTAGAACTCCGGGCCTCGCGTGCCTTCGGTCGCGCGTGATACGAAGAGAGCAGCGCGATACGGCCCCAGCGCCGGCGCACGCATCCCGGGCAGCACGTGCTGCGCGGTGCGGATGTGGCCCTCGAGATTGACCCTGAGCAGCGGCAGCCACAGCTCGTCCAGGCGCCGTCTCGAAACGGGCTGCTGCAGGAACGGTCCCGCTGATCCCCATTGCACCGCCGCGGTCACGAGCATCGACGCCGCCCCACGCAGCTGTCACCTGCGCGGACGCCGCTCGCGTAATGCGATCCGGCATCCGCGAGGTCATGACGGACCGCGAGGGCGCGGGTCTCGCCGCCGAGTGCAGCGGCAGATGCGCGCTCGCGGCGGCTGTCGGCGCTGCGATAGCGTCAACGCGACGTGCGCGCCTTCGCGCGGCGAAATGCGTGCACGATCGCGCGGCCGATTCCGCCGGTGCCGCCGGTCACCAGTACGCGCTTGCCCGCGAGTCCGAGATCCATGGTCAGGAGCGTGATGTTGATGTTCTTGGTCTGCGAGAACGCGTAGAGCTCTTCGATCGACTCCTCGCGTCCGATGCCCGACTGCTTGTAACCGCCGGGCGGCACGCCGACGAAGTGCGGCTGCCGCGTTGTTGACCCAGACGTAGCCCGGCTTCGACGCGCCGCGCGCGCGATGCGCCGTCGCGAGGCTCGTCGTGTCAGATCGATGCGGTCAGCCCGTAGTCGACGGCGTTCACCTGCTTCGAGCATCTTGTCCTCGTCGCTGCCACGCGATGACCGAGAGCACGGGACCGAAGATCTCCTCGCGCGCGATCCGCATCGTCATGTCGACGCCGTCGAACACCGTCGGCTCGACGAAGTGACCATTCGCGAGCTTCTGGGTCTGCGGTCGAGCGCCGCCGGTGACCAGTGCGCGCGCCTCGCCTCTTGCCGATATCGATGTAGCGCATGATCTTGTCGAGCTGGCCGCTGCGGGACGATCGCGCCCATCGGTGGTCGCGGGGCTCGGTCAGGATGCCAGGGCGGAAGCGCTTGGAGCGCCTCGAGCACGCCGTCGAGCACCGGCCCATGCAGCGACGCCGGCATCGAAGAGTCGCGACGTCGAGCCGCACGACTGGCCGCACCAGCGAAGTTCATGCCCTTGATCGCGCCCTCGATCGCGCTTCGGGATGTCGGCGTCGGGGTAGATGATCAGCGCATTCTTGCCGCCGAGCTCGAGCGACACCTTCTTGAGCCGGTCGGCCGCGCTGCTGCGGCGCGGCGCGCCCGCTCTCGACGCTGCCGACCAGGCGTGACGCACCGGGATCAGCGGATGTGCCGTAGCGCCTCGCCGCATTCGCGCCCGCCGCTCAACAGGTTGATGACACCGGGCGGCGCGATGCCCGTCGATGAGTCTCCATCATGCGATAGGCCGAGAGCGCGCCTGCGGCGGCGGCTTGATGATGAGCGTGTTGCCGGCCGCGAGCGGCGCACCGATCTTCATCGCCCGGCGAACATCTAGCGGATGGTTGTACGCGACGATGCGTGCGCAGACGCCCCACGGCTCCGCGAACCGTGAGATTGCACGATGTCCTCGCCCATCGGCGTGATGTCGCCCTTGAGCTCGGTCACCAGACCCGCGAAGAAGTCGATGTACGCGGCGCCGTCGTTGCACATCACGCGCACCATCGCGCCGACCGGGTTGCCGCAGTTCGCCGCATCGAGCAGCGCGAGCTCCTCGGCGTGCTCAGCGGCAGCAGCCGCGGCGATTCGCTTGAGCAGCGCGCCGCGCTCGAGCGGCTTGACGCGATGCCATCCTTGAATGCTGCGATGCGCGGCGCGAGCGGCAGCATCGACGTGACGCTGCGCATTGGCCGCAATGCCGACTTGCCCAGGCTCTCTGCGCCGGTTCCCGGGTTCCACGTGTCGGCATAGCCGCACGCCCCGGTTCCCTGCCAGCGTGAACCGTCGAAGTAGGCCCGCGCGGCGCGCTCCCGCGGCGGCGCGTCAGCTCTCGCTCCGGGCGGCGCGCCGCGCCGGTTTCAGTGCCGCCACGGTGCATCCCGGGGTCCCACGGGTCTTCTAATTGCGCGATACGGAACGGCGGGCGGCGAATCAGCGACTGCATCGGCGCGGCAGGCCGACTGAAGCGTCGAGCGGCACCGTCGGGCCGGCTCCGGCGGCTCGCGGGGCGCCTGTTCGAGCGCAGGCGCTCGAGCCGGGCCGGCGCGTCGACTGTCGGGAACGAGGCGAGACCATGCGCCTTCGCGAGCGCCGGCAGGTCGATCACTGCCGGATCGGCGATCCGCATGCCGATCTCGCGGTTTCCCGACCGGGCGCCCCCGCTGCCAGCGCGACGCGTTCCCTGGTGCTCGGCGTCGTTGTCGGAATGCGCGGTTGTTGTTGACGATGAAAGCGCGGGCAGACGCTCGGCCGCCGCGGTCGAGCGCCTGGCTCCCCATCAGCAGGTCGCCGTCGCCGAGGATCGCGACCGGCAGGCGGCACCACGTGCCGCGCTGATGCAGAAAGCGCCGCGCCGACCGCTGATGCCCGGCGTCGAGCCGATGCCGCCCGCCGCCGTCGCCAGCCGTTGCAGTCGAAGGCTGGGCCTGCTGAGGCAGCGTCAGCGAAGATCCGGGCCAGCCGAGACGGCAGACGCGTCGGGAACAGACCGCACGGGCGCGCGCGCACGCGATCGAACGCAGCCGCGAGTGCTGCGAGCGTGATCGGGTCGAGGCCGCCGAGCAGCCGTCGTCCTGCACGGACCGCGGGCGGGCGTCCAGACCGGCCGGGACTTGGCCGGCACCTTCGGCCAGCAGCGACGCCTGGACCAGGGCGCGTCGGCCGGCAGAGCTGAAGCGCAGATCGTGGCCTCCGCCGGCCGAAGAAGTGATCGAGGCTCCAGCCAGCCGTTGTGCAGCCGCTCTGTCAGGGCGAGGCGATGATCGTGGGCACAGCCACCTGTCCATGTCCGTTCGCGGCCGGACAGGGGGCGCCGCGAGGATCCAGACGGTCCAGTCGAGGTACTCAGCACTGGCGTCAGCCTGCTCGAGGCGCGAACGGTGCGCTCGTCGGGGGTACTGCGCTGGAGTGCGGCGACAGAGAAGCACTCGTGATCGCTTGGCAAAGCCGACGCCTGCGCCACTTCTGTGGTCGCAGATCACGGCGGCGCCGACTCGGTCGGCGAGAGCTCGCGGCGCGCGCGCCACGCGGTCTTGCTCGCTGCGCTCGTGCGCGTCCGACGGCCACGGCGGCGGACGGCGCGCCTTCGCCGAGCATAATAGCCGCGGCGGCCTTGTCGGAAGCGCGCGCGCCCTCCGCCGGCGTCGACCGGCGCCGGGCGCCGCAAATCGCCAGGGTCGGGCAAGTACGGCTTGCATTGCTGCACCACCTTGTATTTGCACGCGCTGCGACCGCGATCAAGCAGCGCCGCTTCCACTGCAGCGACGATCTGGGAGCGGACCATGGGACGGGCCGCGCGCGGCGCCGCGCGCGTCATTGAGGTCGGCGCGCAGCAGCGATTCGAGCGCGGCCTCGAGCTGGCCTGGGCTGAGGTCGATCGCCCTTGACGAATGGCCGGACCAGCGCGGCGCCTGGTCGCGGCTCGTGTGGATCCACTCGATCCACTAGGCGCCGGCGCCCGGCATCGAGCAGCTTCGCTGCCGGTGGCCCCGATGATCAGCACATCGGCACGCGGTCGACCCACGTCGTAGATCGCCATCACGGCGTTCATGAGTCCGGCGTTCGCGTGCGGCACGACGCCCATCGGCTTGCCGGTGACTTTCGCGTAGCCGTGGGCGATGGCGACCGCCTGGCTCTCGTGCAGCGTGAGCGGCAACCGCGGCGCGGAGTTGCCGAGGTAATTGACGACGCTGTCGTGCAGACCTGCAGCTCGCGCCGGGGTTGATCACGAGGAAGGGGATATCCAGCCGCCGCAGCATGGCCGCGATGAGGTCGCTGCCGTAGGCCGGGGACCCGGCTCGGCGTCCGCTCTGGGTCTCTGCTCCGGGCATTTCGCCGCCTGATGAGATGTCTGACAATACTGCCAGCTACCGGCCGACTCAAATTCCAGTGGACCGTCGCTCTGGCGGCCGCGCCGGTGATCGCAACCCCGCTGTCTGACAAAACGGGTTGACGCCTCCCGTTCCGCTGTTTCAAGCTCACGGCCCAATGACAGCCAAGATGCGCGCGGTGATACGGCTCGACGCCGTCAGCCCCCGAGAACCTGGCCCTCGTCGAGATCGACCGCCCCGAGCTTACGCCCGACGGCATCCTGATCCACATGCTTACGCCGGCATGATCTATGCCGATGCCGAGGCGCGCGGCGCGGCACGTATTACCGCGAGACGAAGTGTCGTGGTTTCCGGGGCGGGAGGCAGCGGGCATCGTCGGGCGATGGTCCCGACGTGCGCGCGGCATCGAGCGGGAGATCGTGTCGCGGCGCTGGTGCTGGCCGGCGGCTGCTGCGCGGAATACGTGCTCGCGCGGACCGCGCCGCAGAGTCAGTGGTCCGGGGGCCGCACGGTGCCGCCGTCCGATGTCGTCGTAGCTGCCGCCCGCCAGTGGGATTCACGCAGGCGCTCGTTTTACCTCGTCAACTTCCGGCTCGCGCACCTGCTCGTGCACGCCACGGGCCCCGGCTGCGAGGCGACGCGCGAGAAATCGTCGTTCACGGAGCTTCCGGCGGGATGGGCTCGTATGATCCTCCAGCTCTGCCCGCGAGCTCGGCTGCGAGAGCATCGCACTGGTCCGCACTGACGCCGAAGACGCGTTCTGCCGTCGCATCGGCGCGGTGCCGCGTCGTCGTGACCACTCGCACCGATTACGTCGAGGAAGGCCGCGCGCCTGACGGGCGGCGAGGGCGCGACGCGCAGCTTCAACGGCGTGGGCGGCGACACGATCAAACCGCGATCCGCGCATGCCTTCGCACCGTTCGGCGAGCTGCAAAATTTGCTACGGCTACGTCGCGGGCAAGGTCCCGCCCTGACCTCTTTCGCCACCGACCGCGCGCTCGCGATCAAGACCTTCAACGCCGAGCAAAACTTCCTCGGCACGGCCGACTTCTCCGCCGGCACGACCGCGGCGATGCATCGCTGGTCTGCCTCGGGACCGCTGCTCGATGCAGGCGAGTGTTCCCGGGGCCGGCCCGCGCGGCCTGATGCGCACCGCGCCATCGAGGCCGGAACGTCGCTCAAGGCAAGATCGTCTTGGCAGACATGACGAGAAACAGGTCCGCCGTGGGTGGGCGAAAAGAACTGTCAACAGGATGCGCCGCGTGCTCTGGACCCGTACTGCCTCGTCGTCGTCGCGCTCGCCCTCTGGATCGCGGCCGATCGCGCTGCCCACTGGGATCGCTACCTGCACGCGCACACGCTCGATGAGCTTCAGCGAGAGCACCCGTGGGTATCCCACCATCGAACGGGCTACGTACCCGCGGGAGGCGGTGCCCGGCGTCGAGTCGCCGCGTGCGATCCCAGTCGCGTCGGGAATCCGAGCTGGCACGATCAGCGCCGACGCGCTCGAGGCCGCCGAGCGCTACGCGCGCTCGACGAAAGTCGACGTCACTTGCTCGTCTTGCATCGCGGCAAGCTGCAGTGACGAAGCGTACTGTGGAAAGGCAGCAACGCCGACACGCCCGTCTATTCGTTCCGTATGCACAAGACGATCGTCGGCACGATGGTCGGCCTCGCGATCGCCGACGGCAAGATCGGCGAGCGTCCACGATTCCATCGCGCAGTACCAGCCCGAGTGGTCGGATCCGGAGCACTCGCAGATCCGGCATCAACCCACCTGCCGCAGATGTCGAGGCGGCATCCGGAGTCGATGCAGTGACGGCGGACAACCTGTTCTCGAAACACCCAGCGCCGGCAGATCGGCACGGACCTCGAAAAAGCACGGCACTCTCTCCTTCGACGTGCAGGAACCGCCGAGGCCAGCGTTTCGATTACAACGGCGTCAATCCAACGCTGCTCAGGATGATGATCATCGAGCGCACGACGGGACGGCGATTACGCCGAGTACCTGTCCGAAGAAACTCTGGAACGCCGCTCGGCAATCGCACCGCGCACGTCTGGCTCGAACCACGCAGGGCGGGCTCGTGTTCGCAACGACGACGTCGCTGATTCGCAACCCCGCGCGACTGGCTGCGCGTCGGGATCGTGATGCTCGACCGCATGGGCGCGTGAGGCGGTCGGGGAGGTACTGCCGGAAGCATGGTTCCGGCAGATGATTACTCCGTCGCCGACCAATCCCGTCTACGGCAACCTGACGTGGCTCGGATTCAATCCCCGTCAGGTGCGGTGTCGGCGCTCGCGACAAGGGGGCTTGGGCGCTACAACAACCGTCGATCAGAAAGCGACGAGCGAGCCTTCGCGAGCCGCAACCTGATCTGTTTCGACGGGCTCGGCGGTCAGCGTGGCTTTATGTCTTCCCCGACAGCGAGCTCGTGATCGTCCGCACCGGTGTGCTCGACGGCGGCTACGAAGATCCGATCCTGCCGAATCTCGTGCTCGATGGCGTCGTCACCGCGAAGCTTCAGCGCCGCACGCCGACACCGCTATCCCCGTCCATTGACGGTCGCGGCGACGCGCGCCTGAGACTGAAATTGTCAGACAATATTCCGATGGAGCGCGGCGCACGAGCTTCGAAGCAGTGTCATGACCCTTCGCGTCACCGTCAATGAACTCCAGTGCCAGTCGTATCGTCGGGTGCACGGCGGTTGCGCCAGCCGTGTTCGGCATCAGCGCGCGCTTCCGGCAAGGCGGAGGGTGCTGCACCGCGGCGAGCGACCATCCGCAGGATCTGATCGTGCAGGCGGCACGCAGCTGCCCGTATCGCGCGAATCACGGTCGTCGACGAAGCGGCCGGCGTGCAGCTTTTCCTCCTCCGGTTCGCAAGCCGTCTGCCGCTCCGAGGGCTGAGGCGCCATGGCCACCGCCAATGTCACCAGCCTGAACGACGCACGCTCGACGTCCTCTCCTCCATACGGCTCTCTGAGCGGCGAGTACTCTCGAGACATCGTCCGGCCGCACGGAGGGCGTGATCTCGCGGCGCATCTTTGCCGACCCGGAAGTCTATCGAGCGCGAGCTGGAGCAGATCTTCGGCCGCGCCTGGTTCTTCATCGGGCACGAGAGCGAGATCCCCGAGCCGCGGCGACATCGCTGGCGCGCCAGTGCGGTCGTCGATCCGGTGCTGCCTGCGTGCGCGACCAGGCCGGGCGTCGTGCGCGTCTTCCTCGAACTCCGTGCCGCCACCGCGGCATGCGCCTGCTGCCGGACCGACCGCGACCACCTGCCACCGCTGCTGCGCTGCCCCTACCACGGCTGGACCTACTGCGACGATCGGGCGAGCTGCTGGCGGCGTCCAGCGGAGCACCACTACGGCCCGGGCGAGCTCGACAAGGCGCAGCTCGGTCTCATCCCGGTGGCGCGTCTCGGGCAGCTACCGCGGCCTCGGTGTTCGGCAGCTGGGACCCGGCCGCGCCGCTCGCTCGAGGAGTGGCTCGGCGACATGCGCTGGTACATGGACATCATCTTCGGCCGCACCGGCGAGATCGAGTTCGTCGGCGTGCCGCAGATCTGGGACGTCGAGTGCTCGTGGAAGTTCGCCACCGACAATTTCACCGACAACTTCCACGTGTACTGGACGCACCAGAGCCTGGTCGAGCTCGGCATGCTGCCGAGCGATCCGGACTTCGCCTCGCACGGCCATATGGTCACGCTGCGAGAACGGCCACATCCTGCACTTCGTGCAGGGTCCGCCGATGCGAGCGTTCCAGGGTCTCGGGCTGCCGCCAGTCGCTGTGGCCGACGCTTCGATCAGCATCTGAATCCCGCGCAGGCCCGGATCGCGCAGGCCCACGGCTACAGCGCCGGGCACGATGTGGCCGAACTTCCACTGGCTGCAGCTCGCGACCGCCGGTGACACCAGGAGCGAGCCGGTCGGGATCCTCAACCTGCGGCTCGAGATTCCGCTGAGCCCGACGCGCACCCGCATGTACTCGTGGTTCGCGATCGACAAGGACGCGTCGCCCGCGGATTACCGCAAGCTCTCCTACGAGACCTACGTGCGCTGCTTCGGCCCCTGGCGGCATCTTCGACCAGGACGACATGGAGAACTGGGAGGAGTGCACCGCCGCGGCGCGCGGCCCGGCGGCGAAGCGCTACACGCTGCACCACAAGATGGGCCTCTGCCGTCGAGACTGACGCCAGACTGGGCGGGACCCGGTACCTGCCTATCGCCGACAGCTACGGAGAGATGACCCAGCGCGCGCTGGTACGCCGAGTGGCTGCGCCAGATGACGCGCCGCCCGATCCGCGCGACGCCGCGAGCCGGCAGCGGCCGTGCGAACGCCGCCCATGCGATCGCTCGCTGCGAGGCTGTGCGTCCGCGGCAGCGCCGCTCTACGGCGAGATACTCGAGTTTCCTGTACCGGGAGGCCGAGCTCCTCGACAGCAATCGCGTACTGCCGACGTGGCTCGAGCTGTTCGCCGATGACGTCCTGCTACGTCAGATGCCCGTCCGCACCACGCAGTGCTTGTCGCAGGGCCTGGCTTCCAGGCGAGTGTCGTTCTTCGATGACAACATCCACTCGCTGCGCACGCGCGTGCGCGCGGCTGCAGACCGGGTACGGCCTGGGCCGAGACGCCGCCCTCGCGCACGCGGCATTTTCGTCAGCCAACGTGCTGGTCGCAGACGAGGCATCGCCCTGACGGCGAGTCGCCGTCGCCGGCACAACTTTCATCGTCACGCGCACCCGCGGCGAGCAGGGCTACCAGATGTTCGCCGGTCGGCGCGAGGACACTGCTGCGCCGCGTCGCTGACGATTCAGTTCCGCATCGCCGCGCGCGGCGATTCTCGTCGATCAGACCGTCATCACCGGCGACGAACCTGAGCATTCTGTTCTGATCTGCGGGAGAGCGTCATGGGCACAGCTTGGATGAGAGGTTGCGCTGGTCACGGGCGGCGGTTCCGGGCATCGGCCGCGCGGTCGTCGGAGCGCTACGTCGAGGAGGGGCGCGCGTGTGCGTCGTCGGACCTCGTCCGAGGCTCGGCATCGCGGAGTTGCGCGCAAAGCACTGGCGAGCGCAGGTCCACTGGCGTCGTAGGCCGACGTCACCACCGCTGGAAGGCTAACGAGCGCGCGGTGCGCCGACACGGTCGACTGGCGTTCGGCAAGCTCGACGTCTTCGTCGCCGAACGCCGGTATCGGCGATGCGTTCCGCGAGCTCGTCGATATCCCCACCGCAGGATGTGCCGCGGGTCTACAAGGAGATCTTCGACCTGAACGTGCTGGCCGGTGATCATCGGCGCTCGAGCCGCGGTCACGGAGCTGCGTCAAGAGCAGGGCTCGATCATCGTGACGCTGTCCAACTCCTCGTTCTATCCCGACGGCGGCGGCGTCATGTACATCGGCAGCAAGCACGCCGCGCTCGGCGTCGTGCGCCAGCTCGCGCACGAGTTCGCGCCGCTGGTGCGCGTCAACGGCGTATCTCCGGGGGCCACCAAGACCGACATCCGCATGCCGGCGAAGTCGTTCGGACTCGACGAGCGCGGCGAGCCGCATCCGCACGCACACGCATCCGTCCAACCAGGACGCCGCGGTCGAGGCAGTCACGCCGCTGCGGCATGCATGCGCATCCGCGGGATCACGCGGGTGCGTACGTGCTGCTGGGCGCGCGCAAGGAAGTCCACGCGCGATGACCGGGACGGTCGATCGAGTCGAAGCGGGGCTCGCGGTGTTCGCGGACTGCGCAGGGGTCCGTGGCGGCGACGACCTTGCCGGAGCGGTTGCTGAAGCGCCGGCCAGTGATCGTCCTGCCTCACCGGCCATCGTGGCCGTCTCGGCTCGGTCATCCGCGGAGCACCTGCGGTCGCTCGGACACGAGGTCCGCGGCTTCGATCTCGCGGAAGGCGGCGACATCCTGGATGCCGCAGGCGGTCAGGCACGCTGCGCGCGGCGTGGCCGGCGATCGTGCACGTGGCGAGGCGTCGCGGGCGATCGTCCGGCGAGTCCGCAAGCGATCATGGCGACCAACGTGCTCGGCACCTGGCACGTGCTGCTGGCCGCCGAGGCCGCGGGCGTTCGGCGTGTCATCTATCTCTCTTCCGGCAAGGCGCTCCGGCATGACTCGGCGCGACCCGGACTATCTGCCGGTGGACGATGACCACCGCGGCTTGCCCTGCGCTTCCGCTACGCGCTCTGCCGAAGTGGCTCGCCGGAGGAAATGTGTGCGGCTTTCAGCGCGCGCACGGGCATCCAGACGCTCGTGCCTGCGTCCCGTCCATGTGTTCCGACGCAGGAAAGCTACGCGGCGGCGGCAGGTCGCACCTGGCAGCGCGTCCGAGCGGTAGTCACTGGCACCTGGGCGTCCACATCGACGTCCGCGATGTCGCGACCGCCTGCGCTGCGGCGCTGACCTGCACCGCGTCCCGTCACGAGCGCCTGCTGCTGTCGGCGCCGCCGATATCGCGGCTCACGAGCTGACTGCGCTGGAGCTCGTCTGGAAGTATCTGCCCGAGGTTGAGTGGCGCGGCGGGCGGAGTACGACCGCGATCCCTACCGGTCTCTCGTGGATACCGGTCGTGCACGGCGAGTGCTCGGGTGGACTCACGCGACACAGTGGCGCGCGAGATAGCCGGCTGAGTCGCGGATCTGCGAACAGTCAGCGGATCCACGCAGCAATGACTCGTCTACGCTACGCGTGCGAAGAGCGAGCTTCGAGTTCAGGTAGGCGATGAATCCCGCGATCTGCGCTTCATGTGGATGCAGACGCGACGACCGGTGAGCCGCTGCGTGCGCCGCGCTGCACGGACTCGACGCGCGTGCGATCCTCGGCGTTCACGGCATCGATCAGCTTGAGGTAGTACAGGTTCGGGTGCTCCGGATCAGCGCCTCGTCGAAGGGATCGCGAAGGTCCGGCGAGCCCGACATCGACTACCACCTCATCCACGCCCTGGGGCTGCAGCGACATCAGAACGCCGCATCCCAGGTGACCGAAGACGTGGCTCGGAAGATGCCGCCGATGTAGGCGGTCATGCGACGCTCGTCGTCGAGATCGGAGTTCAGGGATCCCGATGCGTGGATCAGTGGCACCGGCGGTGCTGTGTCGAGCGTACGGAAGCGATGGAGTGAAACGCGGCGTGCGGCAGCACGGCAACGCCTTCAGAATAAAACGTCGCCAATGTCCCGCGATGCGTCACATTGAGGTGGTACGGCTCGAGAAGTTCTCGACCAGCACCTTCCAGTTGGTCCGCCAGACGTATCGCTGACGCGTGAGCGTGCGCATGTGCTCGATGTGGTAGGAGCGCCAGCAGCTCCTCCGAGCGGCTGGAGTCGCTCGCGTAGAACGTCGCGTGCGCATCCAGGTTCACGTAGACGAAGCCGCCCGGGTCTCGACCAGGAACGATGGCAGGCTGATCGCCTTGCGGTCGAAATCCGCCGGCATGCGTGGCGCTGTGATCAGCCGGCCCTCGGATCGTAGGTCCACCCGTGGTAGGGGCACGTGTAACCCCGTCGGCGCGACCACCTTCCGCGATCACGGAGAGCCGGTGCCGGCAGACCGCGGACATGGCCGCGATGCCGCTCACGCGCCGCACGACGATAGGCGGCGCGCGGTCGATCTCGCAGACGCGATAGTCGCCGACGTTCGTGAACTCATCGACGCGCCCGAAACACAGATCCACTCGCGACGAAGATCTGGCGTCGTTCGGCTTCGAGCCACGCTTCCAGGTGTAGAACCCGGGCGTGAGGCTCTGAAGCGTGCGACTCGGGCAGTGAGGCCAGCCTCGCGAGCTCGGTCTGCAGCGAATCGACCTCTGTATCCATTGTGAGCAACCGGCGATCGGCCTACTCGAACCGCCAGTCGAGCGTCACTCCGTAGGTGCGGGGCGAGCCGTGCACCTTGATGTCGAACCCGAAATTTGCTCAGGTCGAGTGCGTCGGTTGCATATTCCTCCTCGGTGAGGTTGGATTGGACAGGCGGTCACGTCGGGCTGGTCCGCGATGTTCTCGAGGACGCAACGTGCGTTGACGACCGAATACAGGCCCTGCGCAAGCAGCGGGTTGTTCGACGAGTCGAAGTCGACGCGGCTGCTGTAAGTGCTCGACGCGCGGTGCGAGCCGCGGCCCGCCGGAGATCGAACGTGTACTCGACCGCTGCATTGACGTGAAGAGGTCTCCGGCGCGCCGACGAGACGGTTGCCCGAGAAGTCGATCGTGGGGTTACCGAACGTGCTGTCGCCTTCCTGCACGACGTAGTCACTTGTAAGTCGCATCGAGATACCGCTGCGCCGAGGCTCAGGTCGAGCCCGCCGAACCGGCCGCGGAACTCGGCTTCGACGCCCGTGATCTCGGCTGACGCCGCATTCTCGAGAAGGCGGTCGGGATGCCCCGTGTTTAAGTCCGGTACGAAGCGAAACACCTGCATGTCCGTGTAGTCGTTGTAGAGCCGCGACGTTCAGTTGCACGCAGTCCTCAAGAACTGCGTCTTCGCTCCGATCTCGAACGTTGACATACTCGGGGTCGACCGCGCGCACCGTCGTCAGGTCGAAGATCGGCGAGCCGTTACGCCAGAGCGCCGCCGCCCGAGCGCGGTTGAAGAAGCTTCCGTAAAGCATCGCGTCCGGCGAGATCGTATGCTGGATCGTGCGCCGCCGCCCAACGTCGCTCCTGGTCGCCAGGCTCACGTCGATCAACGGAATGATGCCGATCGTTTCGTGCTCGTCCTGGAACGTCTGGAAGTTGAACTCCTTCTTGTCCTCGGTCCACCGGACCCCGACCGTTGCCTTCCGAGGCGTCGAACTCGTACGTCAGCGGGGCAAACGCGGCGTCACTGCGAGTGGGTTGTTGCCATTGCTGCGTAAACCAGCCTGCGGGTCGTTTCAGGTCCGGTGGCGCGCCGAACGGCTCGCGCGCGAGCAG